>Ga0307515_10000875_pt1 | contig 69208 bp, 73 predicted proteins | sample 17_EM_MG_FD_194513 | JGI IMG/M metagenome (GOLD analysis project Ga0307515, IMG submission 194513) | Populus trichocarpa ectomycorrhiza microbial communities from riparian zone in the Pacific Northwest, United States - 17_EM | ecosystem: Host-associated > Plants > Roots > Unclassified | place... | reverse complement strand
GCGACCAACCGATACTCTGCCAACGTAGATTATGACACCCTTTTCGGGTTGCGATGCATACTAACTCAAACCAATGAGCAGGGTCGCTTCAGGCCTCTTATCTTCAGCCAATGCCATTAATCCCTGACGCACTGCATGCTTAGGATACAGACTTCTGTTATCCGGGGGTTGCGCGCATAGACCCCTATCTCTTAGAGATAAGGTGTGACGATCCCACGTACTCGCATATTGCATAACGCGTGCTGCACACCCGACTTTCCGTCGTCGTGGTGTGTTGTCCCGCTATCGAAGGTATAGTAGGTGTAATTAATAATCATGCGCACCGCTGATGGTTTTTCACATCCCGGTCATGTCGTCATGATTGCATCATCTTGCGAATCCGCTTGATAAGTCTGCTCTTATCAAATCATTACATGCGGCTCAGATGTAACCCCGCTAAAGGCCGTCTGACTGATGACATGTGCTAATACGCAAGAAGGTGTTTTGCTTCGTAACTAATGGTATCCAATTCCGTATGGTAGTTACGTGTACTTGCTTTAGTCATCATGTATCATTACCGCTATCAGGGGACAACCCCTAACAGCACCATCCCAAGATCAACAGTCTCCCACTCCCAGCCCATTCCTCATCTCTCAGCGGATGTTGTACTCAACTCTCTACATTGCCACAATTACAAGTTAACCAATGAATAGAGTCGCAGCTGCCATCGTGCCTCCCTCCAAATCGACCGCCTCCAAGTACTCCTCCAATGTTGCTCGATTATAGCCTGCAAGTGCATCTCCAAACTCCCTTGGTCAGAGCCTTAGAGTGCATCTCCAAACTCGATTGATCATGGCCTCCAAGTGCATCTTCTGAGTTCACTCGATCTTGGCCTCCAAGTGCATCTCCAAACCCGCTTCATCACGGCCTCCCAGTGGATCTCCAAACTTGATCGATCATGGCCTCCAAGTGCAACTCTGAGTTCACTCCATCTCGGCATCGGAGTGCATCTTCAAACTTGATCGATCACGGCCTCCAAGTATATCTTTAAGGAGCAATGGTGGGTGTACGGAGATACATCGGTAACAGAGGTGGAATGAGCGACGTGGGGTATACAATTGGGAGACCCCGGGGTAGATCGACAGTATCTGATTTTCATCTCATCTTGTCGTACAACAAAAACACACACTCTATCTTTCCCAACTTTTGGTTGCATTCACTCTTTCCAAGATTTCGTGGATCCTCATGGCCGGGTAGTATCATATCTTCTCACCTTCTACCTACACTCATCGAGCTTAATGTTGAAGGAACACGAGGAGAGATTATCACCGCATCACCCATTGCATTGCAATCCCGATGCAAGCTTGTACCCAATGAACCCATTCCGACATATGGTCACAGTTGGCCACAACACCAGAGTGTTTGTTTACAATAGGAGACCGACAGAGCGAGAAGAAACAGCGAAACAGCGATTGGAGGGCGATATGCAACGTGATGCGTGGTATTGACGCCGGGCGCGGAGTAATCCGCCATCTGGTTGTCGCTGACGGCGCTAATGGAGCGCGTCCACTCTGACGCAGCCAATACACCCGGACGGAAATGTTTTTTGTTGATGGATATTCCCAATGGTCAGGTAGCTTGGCCAGGCTTTCTGGTCACTGGAGAAGTCCATGAGCTGCGTCTCGTCCGATCCACAGATGAGCGGAACAAGTGTTGCCCCCGGGGGAAGTCTATCCAGTGTCTCCCACTACCAGTCTGCTGAATTCATCTGGCAATACACTCGATCGCCCTCTACGTCTACGGCCCGGGTTGGTCCATAGACCATGTGGTCTATATATGGGCAATGGTGAAAGAGGTACCGCGCACATTCTACAGGGTCTCGAAAATAGAATAACCTCCAACCGTTTGGCGTGGAGATGGAGGCTTCTCTCCATTTCGGCAGCTGGTTATCCATCCTGTAGATTTGATTGTACATCATCCATCTGGAGGTGTAGGAAAAGTGGTCTGGAATCTTCCATCTGCCTTCGTTGAAGTGGCAATCGAGTTGTGACTTGGGATAGTGGGCTTCGACCAATCTGATGGCCTGGTTAAAGTCTTTGGCGCAATAGATAGGTTGCCATGGGTTATTCATGAGATCTCGGAACTCATTGTAATCGGGATCATCACCGAAGGGCCTCCCAGCCGTGTGATGAACCTTGATTGCCGGATCTTCCTCATCCATCAGAGTTTCCCTGGGGTCAGCCTCCTACGTATCGGATTCCTGGGCCCGAAAATGGGGTTGTGGGACGCGTCTGTAGAGGCCCTTGTCTTCTGAGTCAGTTTCCTCAGGAATTTCATCGAGTCCAGGGGCCGGGATACTGCCATGGAGTTCAGGGCATCAGCAAAAAACATATCTGTCAGGGTGGAATGGCTGCGTCAGTGTGGAGGTGCTCTGTTGGAGCCGTCAGAGACAACCATGTGGCGGATTACTCCGCGCCTGGCATCAATACCATGCGTTGCATTGCATATTGCCCTCCGATCGCCATTTCGCCAGTTCTTCTTGCTCTGTCGGTCTCCTATTTCAAACCAACAATCTGGCATTGTGGCCAACTGTGACTATATGATGGAATGGGTTCATCGGGTACACACTTGCATCGGGATTGCAATGCAATGGGTGACGCTGCGAAAATCTCTCCATGCGTTCCTTCTACATTCAGCTCAAGGAGTGTAAGAAGCAGGTGAGAAGATACGATAGTACCCAGCAGTGAGGATCCACGGAATCTCGGAAAGAGCAAGTGTGACCAAAGCTTGGGAAAGATAGTGTGTGTATTTTCGTTGTATGACAAGATGAGATGAAAATGAGATGCAGTCTATCTACCCCGGGGTCTCCCAAATATATACTCCACATCGCTCATTCCACCTCCATTACCCCTGTATCTCCGTACACCTACCGTCGCTCCTAAACGATATACTTGGAGGCTGTGATCAATCCAGTGGGGAGATGTACTCTGAGGCTGTGACCGAGCAAGTTTGGAGATGCAGTTGCAGGCTATGAACGAGCGAGATTGGAGGAGTACTTGGAGGTGGTCAATTTGGAGGGAGGCACGATGGCAGCTGTGACTCTATTCATTGGTTAACTTGTAATTGTGGGAATGTAGAGAGTTGAGTACAACATCCGCCGAGAGATGAGAAACTCGCTGGGAGCAGGAGACTGTCGATCCTGGGATGATGCTGTACTTGGTGTATGCTGTACTTGGTGTTAACTCATGATTATGGCATGGAGTGATAGAGAGGGATGACTTCACTCTGTGTTCTTAGGTGATGGTAGAGTTGAGCACAAGAAAGAGAGAGATCAGAGGAGATGGGGGAAATCATCATGAGAAGCTGGGACTGAAAGAATGTCGTGTGCGAGTCAATTAACCATCCCCAATACGGCAGGTACAAGTCCTGATCGGGCGGGTAATAACACCGATATGAGGTCTTCTAAACCTAATCAGGCAAGTCGTACTCCTGATTTCTCAAAGCTGCTCGTATCCTCCATATGGTTCTCATCTTCATCCCCCATCTCTCTCTTTCTCATCCACAACTCTACCATCATCGCAAGAACACAAAGTTAAGTCATCCCTCTCTATCTCTCCATGCCATCATCATGAGTTAATGCTGAGTGCAGCATACACCGAGTGCAGCATACACCGAGTGCAGCATACACTGAGTACAGCATACACCTAAGATTGTCTGTCATCCCTTCATTCTCACAATTTTGAGTTGACCTGTGAATGTAGCTTCAGCTTCCGGTGAACCTCCCTACTGATCGACCCCCACCAGCCAGTTCTCCATAAGAGCTTCAAAGGTAAAGTCACCTTGTCACATTCCCACAGTTGCGAGTTAACTAACTGATGAATTGAGTCCCGGCACGCCGTCCATCGACTGCCTCCAACTGCATCTCCAAACTCGGTCAATTGCTGCCTGAAAGTTTGCACGATCATGGCCTCCAAGTGCATATCTACAAACTCGCTTGATCACAGCCTCCAAGTGTATCTCCGAACTCGCTCGATTATGGCCTCCACCAGTGCATCTCCAAACTCGCTCGATCACGATCTCAGAGTGCATCTCTAAGTTCACTCAATTACTGTTATGGGGGTGCTTCCACCTAAGTAACAATACTTCAAAGTATCAACAGATACTTGAGTAAGTACTTAATAGACAGCAGTAGCTCTTATTGTAATTAATTATGCCTATCACCAGACAAAGTGAATAGGAAGTCAGTATAAATCGTATATGCAAAGGGGACAGATATGTATAGTCGTATCAGAGGCTATTAGATGGATAGCAACTAAATCTTATCCTGGTGTGACACAATACTGACAATACATAAACTCGTATAAGTAATCACAGTGATTGATTAATATCGTGAGTATATTCGTATAATTAATCTTGTTGATTAACTAATATCGTAAAGTAATTTCTTACTTAATCCTGATGATCAATTATTGTCATGGTGGTAATATGATGCCCTTTGAGAGTGCAATCTAAATTGACACTTATCTTCTCAACTACCCTTGACTAATTCCTTGACAAATCTGGTGTTCAGATAATATCGGCAATATTACATCTTGCGCATAATCTCCCTCAATGTCAATTTGGCGTATCTTTATACTCAGCTTGAAGACGATCCCTAGTACGCCTTCGTTGCTTTTCACTTCGTTTGCCGAAACGTTGCTCGAGTTCAAGCATAGTTGGTTCTCAAAATTTTGGTTCATTCTTGAACACTCTTCCAGACTGTGTGGCATTTAATGATATCTGCCTCCTAATTGGATAGTTGAAACTTATTTCTTCTTGAGATGACAGCCTGTCAGTGTTAAAATTTGAATTAAGATCAAGAGCAGGAATATCAGATACCGGAATAATAGTTCCTTCGTTGTCCTGATTTGGTAATGGCGTAACTATTCAATTCCTAATGTATTCTGAGGGATATGTTTGATATCCAAGAAGGAACCTTAATATCTCCATATATTGGATAATACTTGCCAGCCACCAAATACACTGTGCAGCAAATATATTTTCTTCCTTCTGGAATTGTCGTATCAATAATGATAATGTGCACATGATAATGTCGTAATTGTTCGCAAACAGTCTCTCAGTCATGGGGCGTGGGAACCGCGTACAATCCCAATAGATACTACTAATATACTTGATAATGGTAATAATAATAATAATAGAAACTTGAAACTTATAATATTTCAGCTTTGTCATTCGCAGGTAGGTATCATTTGTAACTGTGGGGCTAACCTTCCAAAGCTGAAGCTTTCCCATTCATTTATAGCCTTTCTTCGACTGCCGAAGCTTATGTCCGAACCTTAGCTATGATCACATCTGTCATATCATAGAGTACTCCTTTATTACGAGCCAGGCTCTATGATAGAGGACCACGCATCCCAAAAGTTATTGTGTAATCGTCAGATTGGTTTCAAGAAGTTACTCCCCTGACAAGTCAGGCCATCATCATGTGATAAGATTTTCTCAAACAGTAACTTCAACTTAGATATCTTGCAACTGCTATATTCGGATAGTCAAAACCTCTCCGTCGCCTGACGTGGTTATTTGGAGGGCTTTGAACAGATTGCTTAATAAAATACAACACAACCTTCACCATATAGGCTATTTGGCTTATCTGGTTCAGAGGCTTACGTGGCGACCCACCATTGCTCTGTCGACATTTGAATTGACGTACCACACCTGTATTATTGAACTAATGATGATTAACCTTACTCGTTTGTTCCCTGCCAGGGAGTCGGAGGTTCATTGGGTCTTATTGTATTTGCCCAATGTCTTCATCAATCAGACACACCATGCCAAGGCCGAGACTGTTCTCTTTGACCGGGGAGTACCCAAGTTGTCCTGCTCCACAAGCGATTGGCTCAGAGTCCCACTTAATTGCATATTGGCTATCGTCTGCCTGACACGTCAGTCGCATTTCTGCTACTACCGTGTCTAGTCCCCTAAGCTCGGTTTGAACAAGAGTGGTAAGAAATAACTGGCATCAATATAAGCCTTGAAGGCTTATCGACTTGCCAAGGTTATTGCATGATCAAATCAGTTCTACCGTAGTATGTGAACTTTCAATGAATCTGGCAGCAGTGATGCTAGCTGTCAAATCGGCACGAGGCATGTAATGTCCCGCTAAAGATCATTACGTATGGAAGCTTACTACTTCATTTCTGACATCGGTGTTATGTACTATACGGTATTATACAACCCGTTATGTAGATCTCAAAGTAGATTAGTACCAATACCTCTATTAGGGGAGAACCCCTAACAATCATGGCCTGCAAGTGCATCTGCAAATACACTCGATGAACGCCTCGAAGTGTATCTCCAAAGTCACTCGGTCAAGGCCTCGGAGTATATCTCTCAGTTTACTCAATCATTATTTTCAGGCGCACCTCGAATTGCTCTCAAGCACGTCCTGTAGCCAGTCCAGATATACCGTGTGTAGATGGGTAGCTATATAGATACATAGATATTTAGATGAGAATACAAACTGAATACATGAGTTTTGAAAATCGTTGAACGATTGGTAGTAGCTATGATTTCCAGGCGCACCAGCAGTGTTCCCAAAGAAGATGTTGTTTCTCCCAGACTGCTCTACTGTGATTCGAGGTGCTCCCAGACATGTCGCCGGCGCTCCCAGGTTTGTCACTGGCGCTCCCAGGTGCTCCCAGGCTTGTCGTTGGCACTTCCAGTTACTCTGAAGGCCGACACATCAGCAAAATGTATTTTAGTCACTGGAAGACTCCAGGAGTGTCTGAGAGGATGTGGAGTGTAAACTTAGATGGGTCAATTTCAGGAGAGTACCAGACTGTAGGAGGGCATTCCGGCCAGCCTTCAGAGTAACTGGGATCTCTGATGACTGGTACAGGAGTACCATGGGAGTGACTGTGATAGGTTTGGGAACATGTCGGAGCGCCAGAGAGAACTTTGGGTGCACCTGGGAGCACCGGTGACAAGCCTGGGAGCGCCGAGGACAATCCTGGGAGCACCTGGGAGCGCCGGCGACAAGGCTGGGAGCGCCTGTGACAGGTCTGGGAGCGCCTCGAATCACAGTAGAGCAGTCTGGGAAAAACAACATTTTCTTTGGGAACGCTGCTGGTGCGCGCCTGGAAATCATAGCTACTGCTTATCGTTCAACGATTTTTAAAACTCATGTATTCAGTTTGTATTCTCATCTATGTATCTATGTATCTATATAGCTACCCATCTACACACAGTATATCTGGACTGGCTGCAGGCGGTGCTTGAGAGCAATTCGAGGTGCGCCGGAAAATAACGATCGAGTGAACTCAGGGATACACTCCGAGGCAGTGATGGAGCGAGTTTGGAGATCCACTCGGAGGTCGTGATCGAGCGAGTTTGTAGATGCACTTGGAGGCGGTCATCGAGCGAGTTTGGATATACACTTGGAGGCCGTGATTGAGCGAGTTTGGAGATATGTACTTGGAGGCCATGATCGTGCGAACTTGGAGGCCGCGATCAAGCAGTTTGGAGGCCGTAATTGAGCGAGTTTGGAGATGCACTTGGAGGCTGTAATTGAGCGAGTTTGGAGATGCACTTGAAGGCCATGATTGTGCGAACTTGGAGGCTGTAATCGAGCGAGTTTGGACGAGTACTTGGAGGCAGTCGATGGACAGGCGCGCCGGGTGCTGAGACTCTATTCATCAGTTAGTTAACTCGCAACCGCGGGACTGTGACAAGGTCACTTTACCTTGGAGCTCCCATGGAGAGCTGGTTTGATGGCGGTCGATCGTGTAGGGAGGCACGCTGGAAGCTGAAGCTACTTTCAGGGGTCAACTCATAATCATGAGAATGAAGGGAAGACAAACTATCTTGCGTAGATGCTTTACTCAGTGTATGCTGTACTCGGTGTATGCTGTACTCGGTGTATGCTGTACTCGGTGTATGCTGTACTCGGTGTCCACTCCTGATCATGACATGGCGAGATGGAGAGGGATTACTTAACTCCGTGTTCTACGATGATGGTAGAGTTATGGACGAGAAAGAGAGAGATGGGGGATGATGATGAGCACGATCTGGAGGATATGCGCGGATATACGAAATCAGAGGTACGACTTGCCTGATTGAGTTGGAAAGACCTCGTATCAGTGTAATTACACGCCGGATTGGGACTCGTACCTGCCATATCGGCGATGGTAAATTGACCTGCACACGAAATTCTCCAAGTCCCAGTTTCTCATGATGATTTGTCCCATCTTCTCTCATCTCTCTCCTTCTCGTCCTGAACTCTACCGTCACCTAAGAACACGAAGTTAAGTCATCCCTCTCTATCCCTCCATACCATGATCAAGAGTTCACACCGAGTACAGCATACACCGAGTACAGCATAAACCGAGTACAGCATACACTAAGTACTGCATACACCGCGTGCTGCATCATCCCAAGATCGACTGTCATCCCGCTCCCAGCCAGTCTCAGCTCTCAGCGGACCTTGTTTTTACTCAATTCTCTACATTCCCACAATCACAAGTTAACCAATGAATAGAGTCTCAGCTTCCATTGCACATGCCTCCCGATCTACCGCCTCCAGATTGACTGCCTTCAGATCAATCGCTTCCACATCAACCGCCTCCAAGTACTCCTCCAATCATGTTCGATCATGGCCTCCAAGTGTATCTCCCAACACGCTTAATTATGGCTTCCAAGTGCAACTCTGAGTTCACTCGATCTCGGCCTCCAAGTGAATCTCCAAAATCGCTCGATTACGGCCTCCAAACTGCTTCATCGTGGCCTCAAAGTTCGCACGATCATTGCTTCCAAGTAGATATCTCCAAACTCACTTGATCACAGCCTCCAAGTGCATCTCCAAACTCGCTCGATCACGGCCTCCAAGTACATCTTCAAGGAGCGACAGCGGGTGTACGGAGATACAGCTGAAACGGAGGTAGACAGAGTGACGGGGAGTATATATTCGGCTGACTGCGGAGTACATAGACATCATCTCATTTCCATCTCATCTTTTCATACAATGAAAATACACACTCTATCTTTCCCAACTTTTAGTCTCACTCGCTCTGTCCGAGATTTCGTGGATCCGCGCAATTGCATGGATCCTCAACGCCGGGTAGTATCATATCTTCTCACCCGATTCCTATGCTCTTCGAACCAGAACTGCTCTCTATCATGAATCCCGTTTGGATGCTCAATGGGCGTGTCCAGGTTCTCCTCCGATTATGCTCGAGCACCATCTGCGGCCAGATTGGCTGTATGTATATATATAGAGAGACTTAAATAATGTATGCCATATTATGATGTAACAAAGACGAATATGATAAGACGAAATGCCTTGTGGTTATGTAAGAACCACTGCTGTGAGAATACGGCATCAAGTCTTCCACGGAAGCTGCGCCGCGGTCTCGGCTGCTCTTGAAGTCTCCCGCAGAGCTGCGCTGCAGTGTCAGCTTCTCTCGAAGTGTCCCGCAGTTCTGCGTAGAGGTCTCAGGAGCTCCAAAATTTGACTATTCTATAAGTCAAATCTTGTAGCATCCTGAATGCACCTCCATAACTGCAGGTGCTTCCAGGAGCACCTGAGAATTCTCTTGCAGAGTCTGAGAGCACTTTGCTTAGCTCTAGGGGGGTCTGGGAGCATCCAGAAGTACTTAGAAGCACTGGTGAGGTCACCCAGAGTGTCTGGGAGGATTGCATGTTGCTTCTGGACCGATTCACATTTTGCTGATGCAGGAATGCCCTCCTAGGGTCCGATACTCTCCTGAAATTGACGCATCTAAGTTTACACTCCACATCCTCTCAGTCACTCCTGGAGGCTTCCAGTGACTGAAATACATTTCGCTGATAGGGTTTGTGTAGGATGCTGCCGATGCGGTGAGTACAGTTGTTGACATGGCGGGTGGCTATGTCGATAGTTGCCAGGTGGTGGCGGCTGACCCTGATGGCTGATTGACAGATGGTGTTTGAGGTTTCCCCGCTGGACAAACATCCTAATTCATTCAGGATATCGGCATTCGAGTGCGTCTAGGGCACTTATCTGTGGTCTGCGTGCTGGTGGCATGGCTCAAGGTCTGCCAAATGGTTACAGGGTGTTTGCTGTCCATTGGATGAATTCACTTACCAAGTCGCCTGTTCGTGCACAAAGACAGCCGAGGAATGGTCAATGGCGCTGCATTTGATAAAGTGGTTATAGAAAGAGCGCTTGACATCTGTCAGAAGGTCAGAGTGTGCGTTGAATAATTGAATGCTTGAACATAGAAGAGCCATCTTCTCGATCGTTTTATCTTTTGTTTATATAGAGTTTGACGATGCATATGAAGCTAGAAGATGCATATAAAGTTTGACAATAGACTCAAGCCTGGTGGATGAGTTAGGTCTAGCAGGCAGAGAACGCCGATGGCATGCCTTGGTTAGGGATCGGTACCAGCGGCAAATCGGGGTGTGGGTGCACTTGCGGGGCAGACTGATGTCAGGTAGTTCTCAACCTTCTCTTTGTCTAAAAGATGTTGATAGTGTTAGCAACGGGTCCGGGTAACCTGCCAGCCGTCCGGTTTTTGGCCAGTGATTCAGTTCGGTTCTGTTCCAGACCTGGCCAAAAACCCGACCTGCTTTGTGTTGGCGGGTCTGTTACCCGGACCGGACATAAACCCGCGCTTTTATGGCCGGGTTGGAACCAACCCGTGGTTCCATATTACGTTTCCTACAACTTTGGCAGTTCTTTGGCTCTAATTCAGTTTTTGGGTTCGGATCGAACCATGACATGATCAGTACATAGATTGTGCATTGTTAGCAGCTCTTTCACCTCCCGCATTCAGAATTGCGATGCGACCAATATTTGTTAAGTTGCTCGGGATAACGCCAAATTTGATGCGAAATTCGCGGATTTTCGATAGCGACACAACGAATATCGGTCGCATCGCAATTCTGCAACCGGGAGGTGAAAGAGCGGCTAATTACACACGATCTATGTACTGATCAGGTCATGATACGATCAGAACTCAGATACTTAATTAGAGGGAAAGTTGGGAGGTTAAAATGCCGGGTTTTTGGTGGTAAAACTGGCCCAATCGCAACAGTCTGGGTTTTCGTGTGGTAAAACCCGTTGCAACGGTCCTGTTCCGGGTTGGAACCGGACCCGGAACCGAACAGGGAATTTGGACCCGTTGCTAACACTAGATGTTGACAACCATCAACTGTCGCAAGTCTCAAGGATCACCAAAGGCCTTCTGTCATCTACCGGAAGCGCGGAAACCAATGAATCGGCTCTTCTTATCAACATATCCTTCAGAGATGCAAGTTCCGGTGGGTTTCATTGTTCCACTGGCAATATAGAATTGGTATACTGACGGAAGTTGGGAAGTTCATAGGAACTTCTCCTAGATGGAGTTTACTATCCATCTGCCCACAGTTGCAGCGGATGAGTAGTATATATAACGACCATCTCTAGCCATCGCGCCCATTTTCTCCATCTTCCTTACACTTCACGCGTTCCACATCCACACCCCCGACGACTGACGTTCCAACGGCACCGATGCCACCACTTCCGGACAGATTCCACACCCAAAGCTCCGACCTTTGATTCTAAAGCTACCGATCTCACCCTGTCTACATGATCATACTCGCCATCTAAATATGGTCACAACCAGAACAGGGGTTTCCAAAGCAGGTTACTTTGATACAGCCTATATACAGTGGCATCACTGACAGATAAACCCAAGCAACGGAACCACGAGCACCCTGGAGGCCACCAGTCGACAAAGGACTACGAGAATAAAGACACTGGCAGGCCTGAAAAAGGCAAGCCGGGGTTAGCCAACGTCAAAACTGGTGGCTCGATCTTTGTCCGGATGCCAAAAGTAATGAAGGCAATTACTATCTCTGATGATAGCGAGAGCAACAAGGAGCAGGAGCAGGAGTTGAAGCAGCAGCTGATGGACAAACAGCCGGTGGTGGAGACAGGCAAGGACGAGGATGATGAAAATGAGGACGACAAGGACAAGGATGACGAAGACTGGGAGGATGATTTTATGCCCTAAATCAGCCGGGAGACAGTGGATGGTTACCCGGAAAGTATTATTGGGCATCTAGAGGAATATACCTGACTGCCGTAGAGCAATACCGGTCTCTCGGAAGAGGCACTCTGTATAACATGGCACCAGCTCCGGCAGAAGCCATCCTCGGAGTCGAAGAACGATTGTTGAAGACCTGCCCACAGTACATCCAAGAAACATGGTACAACCCCACAGCATTCTCAATCGTCACCACCGCGGAGGGTACAGAATGGTTCTACAAAGACGTGATGGAGGCCCTGAATACGTTCTCACAACATAACCCTCAACTTGGCGCGGCAGCCAAGATCTACTCCACTGCAGCTACTTGGGAAAATGTCAATGACATGGTCTCGCTTAGGTGTGGAGAGGATCTCGTCTGGTGGGCAGTGGAGACACTGGGTCACCGGTGGCTGGAAAATACAGAACGGCAAATGGTGCTTTGGAACCACAATCTTTCCGATGATGAAGATGATGATGACAGCACTGGCAATTCGAAGGGCAATGAGCAAAACAAGGGAGCCAACACCGGTAAAGGAAAGGAACCTGTCCGGCTAGATCAACATGGTGAGGACAATGACAATCCGTCCAAGGACAATGACACCAGAGCCCTCAAGTGGTTGCCCATGTGCTGTTGAAAACAGTTGGCTATGGAACTTGTAAGTCCTCTATCCGGAATCTAGCCAATGTAATTGAAACTGACCATCTAGACAACAACATAATGCACACTCCCAACCACGAAATTCACATCGTCATGGCTCGTAGTCCAGAGGCCATCTGCAGATGTGATGGCAGAATGGGATGTAGCCTGGAGGCACGCCGAGGACCGATTTCGAGCGCTGGAATGCCGGAAAGTTGGAAGGACAAAGCAGGATCCCTGGGGGTCAGCAGACTTCTAGATGGTGACTGACAAGGTTGTCTTTGGATATGCCATATGTGCCTGGTTCCATGGTGCATGGAAGCGTGGAGCCAAAAGAAGAAGTAGCGAAGGTTTAGATGGTCAATGCAGGGAAGATGCTGTCTGGTGGGCACTGATGCACATCTTGGAGGAGTGGGCCAAAAAGAGCCAGCGGAAAAGAAAGAGGACCGATGACACCCCCAGGCCAACTCCTAAGAAACCAACATCCTCTGGACCCTCTGGAAAACCGGGACCTTCTGGACAACTGGAACCCTTGACTCCTGACTGTTTCATTTGCACTCCCGCGGTGGATCCTACTCCCGCGGCCGATCCCACTCGTGTGGCCGATCCCACTCCTGGGGTTCGCCCTCCTGTCATCGAATGTCCTTTCGCCCTCTTCCGGTTCGCCCTCTTCAGGTTCACACTCTTCCGGTTCGCCGTCTTCTGGTTCGCCCTCTTCAGGTGCGCCCTCCTCCCGTGGCAGACACCCTGGGTGGATTGTTTTGTGGCGGGATGCAGAGTTCAGATAATCACAACCCACCGGCAAAATGGGTGGTAAAAAGTTGGCAGATCTGGCACCACCATGCAATTTATGTCGCCAAATGTGTCAGATACCACAATGATCACGAGGATACTATCCTGATTCTGGATTCCCGATGGTCACATAGGACAATACGGGGGCCGAAGTTGCAGGACGTGAGTCTATTGGGCCGGCCTGGTGCAAGGTACATTGGCCTATTAAATAAGTCCGTTGGGCTTCCACGGTCCTTGCCTCGGGAGAAACTGGTCTCTATTGAGCCGGACGAGGACGTCTCAACTTCGCTCAAACTTACCTTGGACGAAGATATCCCAAATCCGGTTCTCCTCGTGTTGCCGCAGGCCCCGCCCAATGCCGATCCAGGTAGGCTTCTGGCCTCAGTTAGGTGGATTCTTTGCTGACTGCAGTCAACACCATTTGCCCAGTTGATGAATCTTCTCTGGCTAGTGGTATCGACTGTGGGTTTTTGAATTGGTTCATGTGTCATTGGGGTTATTATTATTGGATGGTATTCTGCAGGCATTCGTTTGGTTTTCTGCTGGTCATGCATCCAGGGCCACTCTTTATGTCATTTGGAAGGTATTTTGTGGGTTTATATTTGGTTTTCCTGCTGGTCATGTATCTTGGGGCTGTTTATCTGTTATTTGGATGGTATTGCGTTGCCTGTTTGATTTGTTTACTTGTTTATTGTCGTTTGGATATCGTCATGTAGAGTTCCTTGCCCTACCTGTATATCATATCTCTTCCGTATCAATCTCATCCTATTGTTATCCAATGGTTTGTGCATCACTACCAGTGGCCTGTGAGGCTCATCCGGTGGAAATAAGAGTATGGAGATCAAGATCAAACTCGTCTAGCGGAATTTAGGTGATGGAGATCTGGATCAAAGTCTTCGTCCAGCGGGAACAAAGTTACGGAGATCTGAGTGTTTGCCTAGCGGGTTTTTCGTTATGGACATCTGGATTAAAGTCTTCGTCCATTGGGAACAAAGTTACGGAAATCTGGATCAAAGTCTTCGTCCAGCGTACTGTTAGCAACGGGTCCTGGTAACTTGCCAGCGGTCCGGGTTTGGACCGGAACAATGGTTCGGTTCGGTTCCAGAACCGTTCAATAACCCGACCCGCTGCTTATAGTGGTCTGAACCTGGCCCCGTACCCGTCAACCCACGGCTTTCGCCGGGATTGGCCAGACCCGTTCAGTCCAATCCCCAGTTTTGCATTTCGGGTTGCTCTGTTTATGGTTGCATTCAGATATCCTACTGTTAATCGTAAAATATTAAAGATGGTATGTCATTGTTTATTTTGGATGTACTGGCCAGCTTTGTGATCGAAATATGTTGACAAACGTTCCTTGACCCATCCTGGAAATGAGTGTCAACAGAGCGTCAACGATTTTAGGTCTTGCATCCTGAGTAATCAGAGCGGGCATTTGTTGCAGAGAGCCATAACTGAGGTATTGGCCTCCTTTGTTAACAAAAGCAGAAGTGACACGCTCCCTGCCCCATCTTGGAAATGAGCATCAACGATTTAAGGTTTCGCAGCTTGGGTAATATAAGTGGCACATGATTGCAAACCTCTATTATGGAGGAAGGGGCAGCCTCTCTAGGCAGATAAGCAACTGACGTTCCCATGACAGCCTCCTGGACAGTAAAAACTAGTTTCATTTCCAATGATGCAAAGAAGAGTTCCTGAATGTTTTAGCCTAGAAAAACTGTCAGAACATCGTATATACACAATAACCGATGCATCGCGCTTTGATTACCCATGATGAAAGGCCAATAATCGTTGATGCTCCACTGACGCCCATCTTTATGATGGGGCAGGGAATGTGCCTCTATCTCTTTTCCCAATAAAGGCAGCCAGTACTATGATTATGCATAGTAACGACCAAATCGCTTCTGAATTACCTGACTTACAAGACCAAAAATCATTCACGCTCCGTTGACACTCGTATTTAGAATGGGGCAGGGACCATGTGGCTCTCTCTTATGTCTAAAAAGCCAGCCAATACCACATTTATGAATGGCCGCAACCTATAGCCACTCAGATTACCAATGATGCAAGACCAAAAATTGTTGACGCTCCGTTGACACTCATATTCAGAATGGGGCAGGGAGCATATGGCTCTCTCTTTTGCCTAAAAAGCTAGCCAATACCACATTTATGAATGGCCGCAAACGATCGCCACGCAGAATACCAATGATGCAAGACCAAAAATCGTTGACACTCTGTTGACGCTCATTTCGCCATGGGCATATCCACAATATGTTGTCATTTAATTTGGCCTAATATATCATTAATGGTGTTTTGGCAGCCTTTGTACTGTCTTCATGTACTTTCTCCTTCATCACTACATTGTTCTTTAATAATACATATAAATATATCCTTTAAAATATACTTTAAAGTGTCCGCTACTTGTAGATAATAATACACTCAAAAACCCTGTTCCATTCGATCAATGCTCATCTTCACTGTCAGGTTCGCTCAATTGGCTGCTGTCATCTGCAAAATGGATGTTAGCTGCATTACCACGCAGCAGATAGTGTACTAACCAGTCGATGTTTCTTCATCAGTCAGCAAATCTGGATTAAAATCTTTATCACACTTGCAATCTTTGGCATATGCATCAAGATTGAAAAATTGAGCACTGGGAAGAGGAGTATGTATATACACATATCTGGGTGGCACACCTTCGATTTCGGATAAGTGCGCTGCCTAATTGTTACTGGGTGGAACAGGTGGCGTTTCGGGTGGTTGTGGCGTCGGTTCTGGCGTTGGCTCTCTGAGTCGTTCTGGTGTCGGTGCACCCGTGCCTTTGCATCTCCAGCCTGTCTGGGGATTCTGTGCTGTGCCATTTTGGCAAGGAAGGCAGCCGTCTGTCTGATTTTCCCAAAGCATAGCCGGGTGTCTTTCCATCGCAGCCTTCACATTTTTATGCCCAGGAAACTCAACTCCCTGCTTCTTCCCTTCTCGGACTTCTGCCTGAGGTTTCTTGATTGGGAACTGCATTTCCTTTATTGCGGCGCGCGAAACCCTCCTTTGGCCATTTTGGCCATATGCAAGGCCAGGCGCATGTCAGACTGTTCTAGCTCCTTGCCTTGCCATAGTTGCAGACATGTTGAAAACCTACAAGAAATTAGTTGCTGCACCTACCGATTAGATTCGGCTATTACCTCCACCATGTACGCTTCTGTAGCATCCTCTAATGTGGTTAAAGCCTGTTTGGTCCACTCTCGCAGATTCTCATCACTAAATTCCTCAGCGAAAATCCCACAGCTGGCAACATCATGATGTTCAATTTCACAGACTGTGCGGACAAATGACTTGGTTGACCATGGAGGTTTCCCATTATGGGTGGCTATTAACTGGTCACGCAGCTCTATATGTACTCCAGCAGTATGTTAAATCATTAGTTGACGGCCGTGTACCCCGATACGACTACACTTACATCCGATTGCATGCTGTTTCCCATTCTTGCTGCCTCTGGTCTTACAGACAATTTTTAACTGTGCGTCCAGGGTCATGTTTTTGGTGGCTGGATTTGCAGCGTCGCGGTGAACTAAGTGGTGTCAGCATTGTAGTTGGGACTCACCAGGTGGTGTATTGGATGAAACAGCCGTCGTTCTGCTCGATTCTGTTGCACTCTCTCCTTGTTGCAGTGCTTGTGGAGCCATGATTTGCTGCTGTGGAAGTGAAGAGATGATGATAATGAAACAAAGTGGGAAGTCCTGAGGAAGAAGATAACGAAAAGAAGTTGGAAGTCCTCAGGAATATATAGTTAGCTTCAAGTCAAAATGGCATGGGTAACAGCCAACTTGCTAGTTCTACACAAGATGAATCCTGTTGCACATAGCTGCCCGTTGCATGGGTTGCCAACCATCCTGCGATTCCCACCAAGTCGGTCAGATGTTGTGTGTTTGTTTACAGGGATAAATCGCGGTGAACAACCACCGAAATCTTGTCTTTGCGACATATACATGGTACATTCTTCGATGGAAAGGATGTCTGCTGATGTTTGTCGCAAGAAATCCCTGGGATCCTACATGCAACAGACGCTAAACATCATGTCATGATGTAAGGTTAGCATTGCTATTCCCAATGTAGTGACAGTCAAAACACAGATTTTGCTTTGTTCAAATCGAATAAATGTAACAACCTCGACATAAAAGACGCAGCTTGCATCTGAGTGGTCCGTACCTTGCAACATCCAACATCTCGTCCATCAACAAAGTCAACACAAAATACAATGGTCAATGCTCCGAAAAAGAAACTTTCGCAACTACCGGCAGGCAAATTTGGCAAATTGACAAAGTGCTCAACACAACGACGTCATCAAGCGAAGAAAGGCAAGAGCGGCTTGGAAGTGGAACAGGTCTGAGCCCTTGAAGCGTTGCGCAGCGTGGGATCCAAAAAGAAGCTTGCGGCGGGAAAACCATGAGAAACTCACTTCTTGAGCAATGAAGAGAAGGAAAAATGGATCGAGGATTATGTGGAAAGGGAGACCGCTGTGGCAACAAAGCGAGTTGAAAACAGAGAGACAGCAATCAAACAGGAGCAGGATGATATGAGAAATGCTGAAAAGGCGGGATTGACAACCACCAAGCCTGAAACAACATTTGAGGAGATTGTGAATGCCATTGGCGATAGTCTGAGCGATCTTGCAAGGTCCGATGATGAGGAGGAGGATGGGGAAGACACGGATAATGAGGAAGATGATCCTGCGGGGGGCAAGCTTAGCGAAGACGACGAACCCAGCTGGGTTAAAAGCACAATATCTAAAACAGTACAGTATCGCATTGAGTGTTTTCGGCAGAAGCAGATGAAGCTTGACGAATTGATGCAACCAGGCTGGGGAGAGGCGGCCGACTACTTCCTTGAGAGGGATAAGAAGTACAGGACCACTGAATTGAAGGTTCTGGCAGTCGTTCAATCGCACACAGCGGATGATGCTGCGCCATCAGTCCCAACGACATTTGGTGAGCCTATGGAGACTCTTGATAGCGTCCCCGGAAAGTTGCAAACGCCGCAAGTGAGTTCTCGACCAGGGAGTCGGTATATAGGGCTAGGTTCGCGGAAACAACAGACACTCAAACCCATTCTGTCCCTCCTGCCCGCCCCGATGACTGATATGTCTCCGATTAAGAAAGCAAAGCATGTCGAACCCACAAGCTTTAACCCCTCCATATCATGTCCAAAGCTCATTACAACATAGAAATTGGATTCTGACGAAGACATGGTGACGGCTCCTGCGTCGCCGAAGGAATGAATAAGCACATTAGCATTTGTGACGATGTATCAATTTGAAATGTAATACCTGTACCTATTTTGCTACGTGTCAGCTTTTACTGGATTTCAATGATTAAATTGTGTGACATGATAATTCGTCTATGCATGTGCAAGGGTCGGATAAGCCATGCCAATGCTCCAGACTTCAAATCTGATTGACTGACAACCAATGAATGTGATATCATCCTGCCCGATACTGGTAAGCCAGACAATTACAACTGAATTAGAGATGAAACTCACTAGCAAAATATAAGTCAGTGATGTCATATGAGTCATAGATGCAGCAGTCAAAGCGCGATGCGAAGCTGAATGAATGACGACCGTCATGGTGCATACGATCATGCATCCAACTGCATAACTCTCTGCACAGCCATGGTGCATGTGGTCGAGAATTCGAAAATTGCTTATGGTAGGTCATGGAAATTGCGGAGAATGAGCTGGATGAGGAAAGGTGAAGAAGTCGGGATAAATATATCCAAAACTAGTGTACGGATATATATGCGGTTAATTGCCAGCTGAAAGTGCTGGAACGTGATAGGCTAACATCATTTATCACTCAGATAACGTGTCTAGTGGTGGATCAGAAATTGACAGGATTGGAAGGTTTTGGATTCAAATGTTTATACATAGAAACAATTTATTGGCTGGCAATAACGACTATATACATTTTTACATACAATTGTTCAGTATCCACTGACTGTTAGTATGTCATTAAGTTGAGCGTCAACGGAGCGTCAACGATTTTTGGTCTCATATTTTCGGCAACCAAACGGCTGCATGGTCACATCCTTCCAAAGTGATTGGATTGGCGGTTTTTATACGTAAAAAGGATAGTGACACGCTCGTTGAACCATCCTGGAAATGAGCGTCAACAATGCATCAATGATTTTTGGTCTTGTGAGTCTGATAATTAAACAAAAGACATGGTTGCTGTGACACATAATCAAAGTATTGGCTGCCTTGAAGGCCAAAAATGCTAGCGTCGACATCGCTACTATCACTCAAAAATGAGTGTCAATGGAGCGTCAACAATTGTTGTTCTTGCATCTTGGATAATCAAACAGCTTTGCGACTACATCATGCTATAACAGAAGTGTTGGCTGCCATTATGTGTACAAATGGCAGCGACGATATCGCTACCACCTCGTAAAAATCAGCCTCAACGGAGCATCAACAATTCTTTGTCTTGCATCATGGACACCCAAAGCGCTGTGCATCGGCATTGAATCATAATCAATCCATCGGCCACTGTTGTTGGCAAAAATGCTACTGACAATGTCGTAACCACCTAAAACTGAGCGCCAACGGAGCATCAAAGATTTTGGGCAATGCATCTTGGGTAATCAAAGCGCTATGCAACCGCATCAACCCATAATCATAGTCCTGGCCGCCTCTATGGGGAAAAGTTCTACTGACGTTATCGCTAGCATCTTGTAAAAATGTCTGTCAACGATTTTTGGTCTTGCATCACGGACACTCAGAGTGCTGTGCATCGGCATTAACCAATAATCAATGTATTGGCCGCCGTTATGGGCCAGAATGCTAGTGACGATATAACTACCACCTCCTAGAAATTAGCGTCAACCGAGCATCAACAATTTTTGGTCTTGCATCTTAGACAATCTGGAGGCTATGGAATGGCGTTAACCCATAATCAACTCATTGGCTGCCTTTGCTGGCAAAAATGCTAGGTATGATAACGCTACCACCTCCTAAAAATGAGCGTCAATGGAGCGTCAACAATTTTTGGTGTTGCATCATGGACAGTTAAAGTGCTGTGCATCGCCCTTGAGCCATAATCAATGCATTGGCCGCCTTTATGGGCTAAAATACTACTGACGATAACGCTACCACCTCCTAAAAATGAGCCCCAACGGAGCGTCAACAATTTTTTGTCATGCATCCTGGACAATCTAAGGGCTATGGAACAACGTTATTCCATAATCGACTTATCAGCTGCCTTTATGGGCAAAAATGCTAGTGACAATATCACATCTGCCTCCTACAATTAAGCACCCACCGAGCGTTAGCAATTATTGTGGGGGCTTAGTAAGCTACACAGCAATGAACTGCATCGCATTGTTACTGAATTGAGTCTTACGCGGTCAGTCTTTTCAATATGTACTTGTACACAACTTCAGAAATATGCATGCATTGTCTCACAGATCTGATTTTTTTGCTTGTAGCTGTAGAGTCAATATTTAAAAACCCGCAGTCTGGTTTACTGTATCGTTACTGTCGTCAGTCTTTCGAGTCGGATCACCTAGCATTCCAATTCTTACTGCCATGTCGGATTCAAAATCTTTGAACACCTCATTGCTTGAAGTGATGATCTCTGCCAAAAATAAATGTGTTTTTATATGTGATTTGAGCGACCATACTTTGCAAATCATCTTCGATGCTTGGTGGGCTTCAATGAATGCAGGCTTGAAGTGGCCTATTGCTTGGAATAATTCTAGACATGTGCCTTTGTGGTGATTCTATTTACACGGTGGAATTGAGGCGACTGGCAGCGCTGGCATTATATGTATCGTTTGTCATCAAGTTCTTCGCCATCCATCAGAATATGGGACCAGCTCAATGGGGAAACACTTGCTGGCAAAAGCTCACATCGCGAAGTTAAATGAATTAACAGAGTTAGAGGTTACTGAATTGAGTAGTTCGACAGTTGATGAAACTGCTTTGGCCATCCTGAAGAGGCAAGAAAGTCGAGGAATCACAATAGTATGTTTGCAGAGGAAGATTGTATTTGACATCCAGGTGGATCAATATTGACTGAAATGACAGACAAAATGTTTCAAACTGGCAGATAAGGACTTTCAAACTTCTGAATTTCACCAAGACACGTGCTATCACTACCTCATGTTAGGATTTGTTTCGGCTCACATTCCATGGAATGCTATATCAAATCTAGAGCTACGACGGTCATATAAGGCATTACGCAATGACCTAGTGCTGCCGTCCGCTACGACTCTTAGCAACATTTCCAGGAGGGAATATGCACTGACTGTGGATGCAATTCTGAAGCAATTGCCGTCTCCAAATGAGGTTAGTTCAGCTTTGGACGGATGGTCATCACCAAACAAACTCGCCATAACGTCGCTCATTGCTTACTATATGAATCGAAATTGGGCATTGCATGAAGTTCAACTCGTGTTTGATGAGGTTGATCACCTGTTCTTTTCCCATTTTGAAAGCTAATTAAGGATGATAGGTCAAGGGCCAACATACTGGAGCTAGGCTAGCCATACATTTGGAGGACGTGGTTGACCATTTTAAGCGTACCAATGGCTGTGTGCTTGGTATTACGACTGATAATGCTTGGTCAAATTACTCCATGACACGCGGGCTGCACTCAACACTTGAGGCCTCTGCAATCAAGTGGCCTGCTTGGAGGAACCACATACCATGCATGGAGCATGTCATACAGCTGGCTGTAGGTGCATTCATGAGCAGTCTTGGTTTAGAAGGCTGCGCCAAGTCTTGGGAAGCCCATGAGCGCGATCAGCAATTTGGAGAGAATGAGAGCATAGACATTGGGAAGAGGCAAAGACTTCGAAAAGAAGGCAATGCTAGAATAAATAACCTATTGGCCATGAAACTAGGCTTAGCAAAGATTATTGAGAAAGTACGTATTTCATGATATCTTGAAAGTCCTGAAACTGACCATCATATAGCAGAGAATGCTTGTGGTATTGATTGCACTGACACCTGGTCATCGAAACGAGTTGATTGACAGTGAAAAAGCCAAAGTTCACATTGCGGTTGTAGCAATTATGGATGTGAAGACACATTGGAACTCAACCCAGGAGTTGCTCGAGTGCGCCTACCGATTACGTGAATTCACCCGCGAGTGGCTCCACAATCCACAATACACTGATTACCAGTCACTTTTCACAACTCAAGATGAATGGACCATTGTGAAATATGTCATGGAAGTATTGAGGCCATTTCGATATAGGACCCTTTGGATGTCAAAGAGGCATACCATCACATTGGATCATGTTATCACCATGTACAATGACATGTTTGATCACATGAACAGCATGTTGCGAGCTTTGGCTAAGAAAAAGACTCCATGGAAGGAAGACTTGTTCTTCGATGGGAAGTTAGCTAGACAGACACTGTCTAAATACTTCACTGAAGTAACTCCATCGACTGGCATGCTTCTCATTTTTGCACATATCCTCGATCCTTTTCGGAAGTTGTGATCGTTTAGAAAGTGGGACAAGGGAATGGCTATTAATCCTGAGGACAACATATCCTATACTACCCAATACCAAGAGGCCTTTCTGAAGTATGTGGAAAATGAATACTGCACCAAGCATCAATGTGTGCCGGTCAAGAAGCACAAAAGCTTTCCGAGCAGCAATTTTATCCACTCTGCAATGGCTTCAGGATCATGTCAATCATTCTTTTATCCATATGATTTGTCCAGCGATGATGAAGAATACTTAATGCCTGACAATGTGGCTGAGATGACACCCAGACAAAGCGATCGCGCAGCACATCGATTGTCCGCTGCCAGGCTATATCTGAATTCGCTGCCTGAGGCACCATAGAACTGGGGACAAATTAATCCAAATCTCAATAATTACCACTCCAACCCAATGGAGATTAGCACTACATTTTGGTTGCCGGATATAACCGACTGGTGGCATCAACAGGAGGAAACACACCCAAAGTACGCTGATCTTTCCAATGTGCCGCAGAACATATTGTCTATCATACCACGTGTTGTCGGAGTGGGGCCAGTTTTTCCCTTGGCTGAGATGTTATCAGGTGGAGGCGGTCAAAAACCACAGGCGAGACCCTTCGCGAAAAAGTTGTCGTAAGGCAGTTTGCTCGTGCCAATACTGGGATTTTGGCCGGCGCAGACCCATTATTGGATACAATAAACACAGAAAACAACTCAGAAATGAAGAAAGAGGTGGAGGAAAGGAAATTGCGCAGAATGGCCAAGGTTCATGACATTTTGGAGATGTGGCAGGACAGCCAAAACCTACGTGCTACCCACAAAGAACATTGCGCTCAGAACAAGCAGATGACTGCCGTGGGATACATTTCGGACATGGAAGAGATCGTCAAAGCATCGTGGTCACTCTTTCAACATGATGGTGCGGCTGCATTCAAATTGTCAGAAAGATCTCCTTTGCCACCACCTTTGTCTGCAAAGGACCTCCCTGGAGGACGAACTCAAATATTGAATGTCCGCCGAATCGGAAGAAGCATCCGTCATCCAGTCGAAAGTGATGAGGATAGCACATCTGAGCGCATTTCGAACACTGAAGATTGGCTCAACTGGAATGGGGACTTAGATAATCCAAATGACAGCAAAGACGATTTTGTGGCGGACTTTGAATCTGATATAGAGCAGTACAATACCGTCGAGGATCCGGAATGCCCAGAGCAGCGTGATATGAGCGCTGCACCAAATGTTCCCGGATTGATTCGGCCGACACAGTAGTTGAAGAGACAGGCCGACATGGTGTTGATGACAGTCAATGCAATTGAAACCATGAGGAATAAGGGAGTGAAGAAAAAGTAGGACAGAATGTGACAATGTTTCACCAGCTTCTTTATGTATCCTGACTAAGAGTTTAAGATAGAGATATATTATGGGCGAATAGTGCGCAGTAGCTTGTGAATATCGGTTAATATACAGATGTATAGCAGGCGCAATGAAGTGTTTGGCAAGATACCAAAATTTTAGTCGTGTGAGAGCAAACAGTGCAAGAATGTTACTGCGCTCGGCTTTGCCACTGGGCTAAGTCTTAATTTGTCAGAAAGACTAGCAATACGTTCAAATCATGATGAAAACTAATATCGATGGCAGCAGATGTTGAAAGGACAATACATTAAAATGAGCGTCAACGGAGCGTCAATGATTTGTGGTTTTGTAAGTATGTTAATTCCACATTGATTTGGTTGCGGTTATGTGTAACTGATGTATTGGCAGCTGTTTTAGGCAAAAGAGACAGCAACACGGTCGCCGCCCCATTCTGGGAATGAGCGTCAACGGAGCATCAACAATTTTCACCTTCGCATCTTGGATAATTTACGTTCCGATGGTAGCAGACATCCATTTATCTGATTTTGGCCGCCTTTACTGGGAAACACACCAGCGAGATACTCCCTGACGCATCCTGAGAATGAGTGTCAACGGAGCGTCAACGATTTGTGGTTTTGTAAGTCTGTTAATTACACAGTGAGTTGGTCGCTCTTATGCATAACCGATATATTGGCAGCGTTTATAGGCAAAAGAGACAGCAACATGGTCAGCGCCCCATTCTCAGAATGAGTGTCAACGGAGCGTCAACGATTTGTGGTTTGGTAAGTCCGGTAAATACACAGTGATTTGGTCGCTCTTATGCGTAACCGATGTACTGGCAGCTGTTATAGGCAAAAGAGACAGCAACATGGTCACCGCCCCATCATGATAATGAGCATCAACAAAGAGTCAACGATTTGTGGTTTTGTAAGCACAGTAATTACACAGTGATTTGGTCGCTCTTATGCGTAACCGATGTACTGGCAGCTTTTATCGGCAAAAGAGACCGCAACAGGGTCACCGCCCCATTTGGAGAATGAGCATCAACCGAGCGTCAACGATTCTTAGCTTCGCATCTTGGATAATTTATGTTCGGATTGGTTGCAGACATCCATTTAACTGATATTGGCAGCCTTTACTGAGAAAAACAACAGCGACATGCTCCCTGTCGCATCCCAAAAATGAGCGTCAACGGACCGTCAACAGTTTTAGTTGCTGCATATTTGGTAATCAATGCATTGCGCGAATCTTTGCGTTCATAAAGGAATTATTGACTGCCCTGATAGGCAACGATACAATCTATCAAAGGTCAAACACCGATTTCAAAATAAATGATATTGCAAGCTGGGATTAGTGTTAGCAACGGTCTGGACAGTCGCTTCGGGTCCGGGTCCAGGTCGGAACCGAACCAGCGCCAAATTGGTGGTCCAGGTTGTCAATTAACCCGAACCGTCCATTCGGGTACCGTTCAATAGAAAACTCCCTACCTGTCCGAATTGGGCAGGTACTCAGCGGGTTGTCCAGGGGGTCCATCTGTAAATACATATAATGTGCTTGCCTTTGCTGTTTGATAATAGTTCTCAATCAAAATCGATTATTTGACATCCAGGAATCACATTTTGCATGTTTTGCAGATTGCGATATCGACAATATTTGAATTCATGTTTTTCCTTTCATATTTTGTATTTTTGACCTTGGAGGAGGTCAATGGTGCAATAATAAGCTCAAATATCCATGTGACGCCTTCATTACCCAATATGCAACACCAGAAATTGATGAAGCTCAGTTAATGCTAGGTTGACAGTCATTTTCGGAATGGCGCTGTGACCGTGTCACCTTCTCTATTGCCTACAATGGCTGCCTATACGTTTGTTACGGATAACAGTGAGCAACTCACTTACCAATTACCTTCTTTATAAGACCAATAATCTTTGAGGCTCCATTGACGCTCATTTTCCGAATGGGGAACTGAACGTGTTGCTTGCTCTTTTGCTGATAAAGGCTGCCAATATGTTGGTTACACATAACAGCAAGCATATCCCTTTCCAATTAGCATACTTACATTACCAAAAAGCATTGATGCTCTGTTGACGATCAGCTTAAGATGATAGCGAAATTGACACTAACCATATTGCAAATAACGGCAGCCAAACTTCAATTATGGGTAAATGCCATAGCACAACCCTTGGATTAGACAAGATGAAATGCCCAAAATTGTCAATGCTCTGTTGTGGCTCTGATGACGCTTATTTTTAGGTTTAGCGATATCAACTCTAACAGTATTTCCCAAAAAGGTGGCCAATACTTCGATCATGGACACATGCCATAGCACAGCCCTTGGATTACACAAGATGCAACACCCAAAATCGTTGACACTCTGTTGACACTCTGTTGACGCTGTGTTGACGCTCTGTTGAAGCTCTGTTGACACTCTGTTGACGCTCATTTTCAGGTGCAGCGACATCAACATTCACAATATTCCCTATAAAGGCGGCCAATACTTTGATTATTGGTAAATGCCACAACACTGCCCTTGGATTATACAAGATGCAACACCCGAATTTGTTGATGCTCAGTTGACGCTCTGTTGATGCTCTGGTGACGCTGATTTTCAGGTGAAGTGAAATCGAGATGAACAATTTTGCCTATAAAGGCGGCCAATACTTCGATTATCGGCAAATTCCATAGCACAGCCCCTGGATTATACAAGATGCAAAACCCGAATTCGTTGACGCTCTGTTGACTCTCATTTTCAGAATGGGGCTGTGACCATGGTGCTGTCTCTGTTGCATATAAAGGCTGCCAATACGTCGATTATAAGTAAATGCCATATCATAGCCCTTGGATTATACAGGATGCAACACCCAAGATTGTTGACGTTCCGTTGACGCTCTGTTGATGCTCTGTTGACGCTCTGTTGACGCTGTGTTGACGCTCTGTTGACGCTCAGTTTCAGGCAATGCGACATTGACATTAACATTATTGCCTACAAAGGCTGCCGAAACTTTAATTATGTGCAAAAGCTGTAGCATAGCCCTTGGATTATACATGATGCAACACCTGAAATTGTTGACGCTCTGTTGATGCTCATTTTCACAATGGGTCTGTGACCATGTCGTTTTCTCTTTTGAGGATAACGGCTGCCGATACGTTGAATATGGGTAAATGCTGTAGTATAGTCCTTGGATTATACAAGATGCAACACTCAAGATTGTTGATGCTCTGTTGACGCTCTGTTGATGCTCTGTTGACGCTCATCTTCAGGTGCAGCGACATCCACAATCACGATATTGCCTATACAGGCGGCCAGTACTTTGATTATGGGTAAATGCCATAGCACTGCCCTTGGAATATGCAAGATTCCCCACCCGAATTCGTTGACGCTCTGTTCATGCTCTGTTGATGCTCTGTTGATGCTCTGTTGACACTCATTCTCAGGTGAAGTGACATCGAGATTAACGATTTTGCCTCTAAAGGCGGCCAATACTTCGATTATGGGTAAAAGCCATCCTATAGCCCTTGGATTATACAAGATTCAACACCCGAAATCATTGACGCTTCATTGACGCTCATTTTGAGAATATGGCAGTTACCATGTCGCTGTCGCTTTGGCCCATAAAGGCTGCCAATATGTTGATTATGGATAACAGGGAGCAAATCTCTTCCCAAATGACTTACATACAACATCAAAAATCGTTGACGCTCCGTTGACACTCATTTTCAGCATGGGGCTGTTACAGTGTCACTTGCTCTTTTGCCTATAACAGCTGCCGATACGTTGATTATGGATAACAGCGAGCAAATCGCATCCCAAACAACTTACTTACAAGACCAAAAATCATTGACGCTCCGTTGACGCTCATTTTCAGAATGGGCTGTTACCGTGTCGCTTTCTCATTTGCCTATAAAGGCGGCCAATACATTATTTATGGACAACAGTGAGCAAATCGCTTCCCAATTAACTCACTTACACGACCAAAAATTGTTGACGCTTCATTGACTCTCCATTGACGCTCATTTTCAGAATGAGGTTGTTACCATGTTGCTGTCTGTTTTGCCTATAAAGGCTGGCAATACATTGATTATGGATAACAGCGAGCATATTGCTTCCGAATTAAGTTGCTTACAAGTCCAAAAATTGTTGACGCTCCAGTGACGCTCACCATAACTATGTCCCAAAAGTTGTTGTATGGTCAATAATTTTGTACAAATAATCATATTGTCATTATTGACAGCCAATTTACAATGTGTATGAATACTCAGTTGCATCCAAAAGCTTTGGGGCGTCTCAATGTCTGATCCACTGATGCACATGATCTCTGAGTGATGGATAACGTAGCGCTGTCACCTTCCAGCGCTTTCAGCTGGCAATTCACCGCATGTAGATTCATACACTCATTTTTCATTAATATAGTCCAGCTTCCTCACTTTGCCCTATGCAGTTCCTTCTCCTCGATTTTCATGACCTACCATAAGCAATTCTCAAAATATTCACTATGTGCCCCAGGTCTAAACGCAGAGTGATGTAGTTGGATATATGGATGAATGCGACATGATGGTGGGCATTCATACAGATTCGCATTGCGCGTTGACCGCTCCTCTTCTGACTGGTACGCCATCGCTGACTCGAATTTTGTTAGTAAATTTCGTCTCCAATTTAGATTGCCCATTTGCACTTATCTGTAAGAGGCAGGACGATGTCAGGTTGATCAATAGTCAATCAACTCGGATTGGAGTCTAGAACTTTCATATGGCCCGTATGACCCTTGCACATGCACAGACAAATTATCATGTCTCACAATTTGGTTACTGAAGTCAAAAAAATGTTCACACGTAGAAAAATAGGTACACCAATAACTTTTCGCGGAGATAAGTCATCAGTAATTGGTAAGTGTGCTGGTAGTGTACCGATGACAAATGAGTCATTGCAATTTGTTTATCTGAATCCGATCCCTGTATGGTAATTAGCCAGGGAGGTTGTATGCAGGGGTAAAAGCTTACGGGTTTAACAGGCTTCAATTTGTTTATCGGTGATGAATTGAGTACCTCATCGGGCTTGAGAGCCAATATGCATATGTAAGACCGTGGCTCCCTGGATGGCAATCTCAGATGGCTTCTTTCTGTTTGTGAAGTTCCATGCAGCATTGCGATTTTCTGCTTTCACTATTGTGTATCTCTATCCGCTCACCAAGTGTTGTCTGTGCAGTAGCAGGTGCACACCGATCCAATTGCGGGTTAATGACTGCCTTAACTGTCAATATGGCTGTTCTGTACCTCAAACTATACTAATGATGCAAGACCAAAAATCGTTCACACTCAACTTCATGATGTAGCAGCAAGCATGTCTCTGCTTGTTTTGATTATAAATGCAGCCAATAAAACAAACAAAGACAATGATGTACCAAAGTTAATATTTTGTGCAAGACAGTGGGATATCTGAATGCGACCGTAAATAGAAAAACCCGAAAACTAGAACCGGAGATTGGAACCGATGGGTGTAACTAAACCAGGCAAAACCTGTGGGTTGATGGGTACGGGTCCGGGTTTGGCCCGCCAAGAAGCTGCGTGTCGGGTTTTTGGACAGTTCTGGAACCGGACAGAACCGTATTTCCAGTCCAAACCCCGACCGCTGGTGGGTTACCCTGACCCGTTGCTAACACTAGCTTCAATGCATGCAAAAACATATCCTTGGTTGTTGAAAATGCTATTTTGATCAGATACTATTAACATACTGCAAAAACAATTGGTTTAATTGAATCTATGGATGGACCTGCTGGGCGACCCACTGGCAACCTACCCTATTCAGATGGGTTCGGAGTTTACCATCGTACCGTACCCAAGTTGACGGTTCGGGTTCATTGACAACCCAGACCGCCAATATGGCAGCGGTTCGGTTTGGACCCCGACCCGGACCCGAAGTGATAGTCCGGAACCGTTGCTATCACCAGTCCAGCGGGACCAAAGTTATGGAGATCTAAGTGTTCTCCTAGCGGGATTTAGGTTATGAAGATCTGGATCAAAGTCTTCGTCCAGCAGGAACAAAGTTACAGAGATCTGGATCAACGTCTTCATCTAGCGGGAACAAAGTTATGGTGATTAGAATTTCGGTTATAGAGATCTTGATCGAAATCTCCATCCAGCAGGATCAAGGTTACAGAGATCTAAGAGTTCGCTTAGTAGAATTTCGGTTATAGAGACCTAGATCAAGATCTTCATCCAGCGGGAACAAAGTTACGGAGAATAGAATTTCGGTTAAAGAGATCTTGATCAAAATCATCATCTACCGGAATTTGATGGAGAATCACTAATGCATGTGGACGATCCGGACCCCAACTAGATATATATACTATGACAAGTGCACACAGCAGGACACTCTCCTTTCCTCCTCCTACCTCTTTTGCTAATCTTTCAACACACCTCATCCATTAGCTTCGAAATGGCGAGAAGAAACACTCGGACACCCAGGAGCAATGCTGTGGCAAAATCCAATGCCACCAGCCGATCGACAAGACTGCTCAAGGAAAAGGAAGATAGGGAGGAAGAGGAAGAAATCCCTTCTTCTAGAAGCGAATTTGAGTATACTGAAACCCCATGCCCTTCGCCCAAGTCCTCATCTTGGCCACTTGTAAGCTTATACCCTGTGGCCTGGGTGCCATCCTGATGTGGGATGGAAACCACCAGATGTCGAACTCACAGACGACCAACTCTCAGATGTAATGGATGATTTCAAGGACACGGATGATGAACTTCTCCGGGACTCGGTCACTCCCACTCCAAACACTCCAATGTCGACAGTAGCCACCGGACGCTTGTCGACCGCTGCTCAAAACCCACCAAAGCAGACCTTACCGGAAGCACCCACCAGATGGTCGTCGGCCTTCTCCTCACCATCGCCATCGGTGGATAATCCCCTGTCAACGCCGGCATCTGGTCCTGTTAGCTCCCAACAATGGGAGAATTTCAGCAAAAGGGCCTTGATGCCCGTGACCTTGCATTCAAGCCCTCAGAGTTCCCAGCAGAACCGTGCTGCAGCTGATATTGATTCCGAACCTGGGGAGGCCAAAAAGAGTAAATGAGGACAGAAGTCGAGAGGTATCGACCAGTTCAATGATCGACGTGTGTTACGGGGTCGGTATGGCCTAAGTAACTATACATAACAGAATACTTCAATACTTAAGTACATGCTTAGTCACACTCTGCCGTAGCTCCTATTGAATTGCCTTTATGCATATTCCCAGACAAAGAGTGTTGGGAGTCTGTATAAATCATATACACAAAGAGGACAAATATGTATAGTCGAATCAGATGCTATCAAGTGAATAGCAACTAAATCGTATCGTGGCGTCACACAATACTGACAGTACAAATATTTGTATAATTAATTTCTATGATTAATGTCATGCTGTAAGATTGAATAATTAATCTCGGCGATTAATTATTATTGTAATGTAGGTTTGTATAATTAATTTCATTGATTACTTACTATCGTGGAGGTAATATTTGGCTCCTTGATAGTGCAATCTAAATTGACACGTATCTTCGCAGAATCCTTTTTTTTAATTCCTTGAAATATCTGGCGTTCAGATACTATCAGCAATATTATGTCTTACTCATATTCTCGCTCAATGTTAATTTGGCATATCTTTATACTCAGCTTGAAGTTGATCCCTAGTACACCTCCATTGCTTTTTACTTTGTTTGCCGAAACGTTGCTCAAGTTCAAGAATTGTAGGTTCTCGATATGTTGGTTTATTCTTGAACACTCTTCCACACCATGTTGTATTTAATGATTTCTGCTTCTTATTTGGATAGTTGATACTTCATTCTTCTCGAGATGACAGCTCTTCGGTATCAAAATTTGAATTAAGATCGACGGCAGGAATATCAGATGCCGGAATAATTGTTCCTTCATTGTCCTGACTCGGTAATGGCATAACTATACTATTCCTAAATTATTCTGAGGGATAGAATTGATATTCAAGATGGAACCTCAATATCTCAGTATATTGGATAATACTTGCCAGCCACCAAATACACTGTGCAGCAAATATATTTTCTTCCCTCTGGAATCGTCATATCAATAAGGATAATGCACACACGATAACTTCGTAATCGTTTGCAAACTGTCTCTCAGTCATTGGGCGGGGGAACCATGTACAATCCCAATAGATAATACTTATATACTTGATAATGGTAATAATAATAATGATAAGAACTTGAAACTTATAATATTTCAGCTTCGTCTTTCGCAGGTAGGTATTGTTCATAACTGTGGGGCTACCCATCCAAAGCCGAAGTTTTGTCGTTCTTGTATAGCCTTTCTTGGACTGCCGAAGCTTATGTCCGAACCTTAGCTATGATCTCATCTGTCATACAATAGGGTACTCTTTAATTACGAGCCAGGCTCTATGATAGAGGACCATGCATCCCAAAGGTTATTGTGTAATCATCTGATTGGTTTTAAGGAGTTACTCCCCTGACAAGTCAGGCCATCATCATGCGATAAGATTTTATCAAACAGTAAATTCAACTTAGATACCTTGCAACTCCTATATTCGGATAGTCAAAACCTCTCCGTTGCCTGACCTGGTTATTTGGAGGGCTTTAAACCGATTGCTCAATAAATTAAGCCACAACCTTTACCATATAGGCTATTTGGCTTATCTGCTTCAGAGGCTTACGTGGCAACCCACCATTGCTCTGTCGACATTTGACTTGATGTACCACACCAGTATTATTGAACTGATAATGATTAACCTTACTCGTTTGTTCCCTGCCAGGGAGTCGGAGGTTTATCGGGTCTTATTGACTTTGCCCAATGTCTTCATCAATCAGACACACCATGCTAAGGCTGAGACTGTTCTCTTTGACCGGGGAGTACCCAAGTTGTCCTGCTCCACAAGCGATTGGCTCAGAGTCCCACTTAATTGCATATTGGCTATCGTCTGCCTGACACATCAGTCGCATTTCTGCTACTGCCGTGTCTAGTCCCTGAGCTCAGTTTGAATGAGTGTGGTAAGAAATATCTGGCATCAATATAACCCTTGAAGGCTTATCGACTGGCCAAGGTTATTGCATCATCAAAGCAGTTCTACCGTAGTATGTGAACTTTCAATGAATCCACCCGCAATGAATCCACCTGCAATGCATCAGCAAAAAACATTTCCGTCCGGGCGGAATGGCTCAGTGAGAGTGGTCGCGCTCTGTCCGAGCTGTCAGAGACACCCCAGTGGCTGATTACTCCGCACCCAGCATGAATTCAACGCGTCGCGTTCGATATCTCCCTCTGATTGCTGTTTCACTGTATCCTCTCGTTCTGTCGCTCTCCTATTCTAAATGATCACTCTGGCATTGTGGCCAAATGTCACCATACGTCGGATTGGGTTCATTGGGTACGCACTTGCATCGGGATTGCAATGTGATGGGTGACGCTGCAAAAATCTCTCTTCGCATTCCTTCTACCTGCATGCAAAATGCGATTCTCTCCTTACTAATGATACACATCATTCCAAGTCACCAGATCTATGTGGCTATTGACAATCCATCACTCATTTCGACTGTCTCTGGTTTTACTACTAGTAGCTATCTGTGGAATGACGTGGGCACAGCCGACAATGGTTCCCACGCTGAAAACTTGCAAAGCAACGGCTGCCGGTGTTTTTCTCACTTGTACAAATTTTGATACAGGATCCAAGTTACCCAAGTTTTCAGGTATTGTGGTGTGTGCCAGGGCTAACCAGTACTCAACGAAAGCTCCATCCTAGTTTAGGTGTTTGATTTTGAATAGTCGTTGCAGTTGCTATGGGAGATGCCCATTCAGCGCGCCATAACACCTCTCTGGGCATTGCTTTACCCACACCCCATTGTTCAGTCGATCCCCTCCACGCCAGCTCTGGCTGCCTGTGCATCGACACATCTGAGATATGCATTCACCATACACACCATCAACTTGAACCTTAATACCATGGTAAATACAGAGCTCCATTGCATGCAGTTGTTCATCCGATATATTCATCTTGTTACGACTCTTATGCTTGATGAACTCCAGTGTGCCGCTGTATATTGCCACACGGTGCATTGCGTCTTGTATATTGTCAAGTAATGCTCTGAAGTCTTTGATCATAGCGTCGGGATGCTTTCCATCATGGCAGTTTATGGTCCCATGAATTTGGGCTTTGCATATGACTGGGAGCGTAGGGGGTGCAGCCAGATCAGCACCAGAAGGGAGGACTTTGCAGGCAGCGGCACTGGTCTCCTGAGGCTGAGCGAGGGCTTGGAGATTGAGCTCTCCGATTTCGAAGGAGAGAATGCCACGCTGAAAGGTGATTACTTGCGGCAGGTAGTTGAGATTGTGATTGGCGGTGTTCCAACTGTCCTTGAGGTTTGTTTTATGTGCTTGTTCAAGTCTCTCAGCAGAATACTGTTGCAAGGCTCTGGATCGATGAATCTGTTTGACCCAATGAGACATCAAGTGGATCTTCGGAAAGTTGAAGTCAGCATCCGAGTCCTTGGAAACATCTATCACATGGCTGATATAATCCCGCCAGGCGTTTGTTTCGCACTCCTTCGTGGGCGATGTCCAAGTTTTGGCATTTGTTTCGTCGTCGACCGATCACTTCTGCACGAGTTGCGTTCTCACGGCATTGGCTTTGGCCTTCACCCTTTTGCCGGCTCGCCCAAGTATGATATCATCTTTGAAGGTGTGACAATGATGCCAGTCATCCTCCATGTCGCTCAAAGTTGCATCATTGTGAGATTTATATCAAGCATACATATAGAATTCTAACAATTCCCGTGTGCACTCAATTGCGCAATTGAATACATCAGCAAAATGTAAAATGGTTTGGAAGTCATAACCGAACAACTCAGCAACTCTGAACAGCGACACTGATCCTTCCAGATGCTCCCAGATGCTCCCAGATAGGCTGGATGCGAAGCGATGTGCTCTCAGGTGCTCCGAGACTACTTCACCGGTGCTCCTGGATTCTCCGGAAGATGTGGAACAGAATCCAAGAATATGCTGAAGAGTGTATAGTTGTCTTCAAAATGCTTCCAAATGAAACTATTAGGATGTGCAAATATCGGAGCTATTGGGTGTATTGGCCGCGTCTCCGAGAGGATTCCAGTGCACCTCAAACCTGGAGCCATACTCTCCGGGAGTGATTATTATAATGTTTATATCAAATGGTACAATTCAATTAACTATCTTCTGCACACGTTGATTCAGGCATTGTAACTTCAATACACAGTCCAGTAGGTATCAAAATCCACAGCATTATTTACAAGCCATACGCTATTGATTCTATCTGATGCAGCATTATTCTCTCGCACCAAATTTGCAGGTCCAACAATTGCTCCGCCAGGTACAATATGCATCTTATCAGTCTGTTTGACAACCCAGATGAACCTGTCAACACAATCAGCCCAACCATGCGGATCTCTGTACATTGTTGGAATCACCGCCGCATATTCTTGAGGTTGAGAACGTAATATCCATTGCTGGGTCTTCTTGTACCTCTTAGAGAAGGTGGATATTGATTTTCAGGCGGGCAGGCGCTCCTGAAATTGGAGGATCTGATTCGGTGGAGTCCAGCTGAAGTATAACATAAGAAACGAAGGAACTTGGCCTTGGAAGGTGTTATCGAGGTCAGTGTCCATATATTGGACCCAGATGTTATGAGATTCAGGCATGATCCCTTGCTTGGCATCCATGTATTCTACCAGGCAATCAAGTCCCAGACGCTCAATGGATGTAGGGCAGTGAAATAGTTGACGGTAGTACAACAGCCAATTCTGAAGTTTAATAAATACACTGTCTATGAGTACATTCTGATCATATCTGAGCACCAGTCCACTGACGTCATGTCCCCAGTCGTCTTCAATTTGTGTACAGAATAGCTGTCCAAAGTTGGGAATTCCGAAACCTACTGATGCATCTCTGAGTGAGGTTAATTCGATACATCTGCACACGCCGCGGACATGAGTTTCTCTCACATGATGTACCTGTTGTGATACGGGGCAGAAAAATGGCTCTTTCTGACAATTGTGGAGGCGTAAAGGATGGGCTTGGCGTGAATTTTGCCGTTTATCGGCAGCTGATAGTAGGTTGAAAACTTTCGCAGAGTCAATATCGTACCAGCCTTGAAGGGCAAGATATGACAGTGTCTCCTCCATGTAGTCAAGACCGGTACACCGGTCATTGTCCTTGAGCATCTGTTGAATGTAATTGACTCTGTTGGTAGATCGAAATGCCTCTTTCACATTGCCGATATGTAGGTGTTCAGAAATATCGGTGGTGGAATTGTTGCCGGAACCCACTCGCCGAATTGACTCTGATATTTGGCTCACAAGATGCATTTTTTGATATCAGAAATGGATTACACGCTGTTCCATGGTTTTCCGAAGCTGCTGAACACCGATTGCCTGCCACCAAGCTTCAAATGCGACCAACCGGATGGAGAATTCCTTCTTGAATGTTAGCTGGTCTTTCGAAGTGATACCATAAATTTCTCTCTCGATCTGATTCACAACCCGGTCTGTATCAGCGATACTCCAGGTGGTGGCTTCAATCTCAGCATCGGATATACAGAGCTGAAATTGCACACGCTTGTCGGCGGTCATGTTTACCGCCCCGTAAGCCTCCTCTTCCGCAGCAGTCTTCATTTGAGTCAGTTTTTTGATGAATATGCTTCTGGGACTGGTTGCCTTAGTCCTGACTTCCTGCAATAGTTGTTGCTCATGATGTTGGAATAGTTTATCGAAAAGCTTGCGTTTAGCAGGTGTCACCTGATGAATTTCACGCTCCAATCGCTCGATTGCCCTCTGCCAATCAGCATCTGACCATATGGTTGCCACTTGATGGGCTCAATTCAGGCACAGCTGAAAGTGCCTTCGTTTTGATGTAGTAACCTTTTCAGCCCCGTACAGCTGAACCTCGATTGCAGCACAGATTTTATGAATCTTTTGTTCTCAGAAATGATGGGATTCTCTTGCCATTAGTTCATCCACTTTGGCCTTGGCAGACTTCGACATTTTCTGATCGCAAAAGGCACCTTTCTTCTTGTAAAATCGCTTCAGTCCATCGTCTAGTGCTGCGAGGGATGGATCAGAGTGATTTTGTTGGCTGACACATAGAGAGAATTCACATAATGCCAGCACTGCTCCCATCACCATCTCATCAGAGGCTGTTTCCGCCGCAGTTTTCCTGGCATCCTGGGAGCTGTCCAGAATTGCAGCGCAATTCACTGCCAGTGTTCTGATCATGCCCTGGATTTCTTTTCCCTGCCCAGAGCCGCTTCTCATTGAATCGAATTGTGTAGAGAAACACTGGAGGCCTGGATATCGTGGTACTGATGTGAATCGATTGTCAAATTGATCCTTGACATTTCTACCTTTCAGGTATTTGAGCAGCCAGTGCAATAAGTATTTAACTAAACCTAGGAGCAGCTGATGCAATTCATCAGGCTACCAAAGGCGATAGACATTGCAGAGAGGGTATTGCCAGAACTGGTTGCGGATTGGATGAAGACCAAGAGTGTGCAGAACATCGATAGTAGTTTTGTCCAGAAGCTCCAAGTAAACATGCTGATCTTGTGGGTTATTAAGTGGTCGAAAAGATGAATACCCCATCGGCGCACCGTTAGGAATTTGACACATCGGGCATGAGTCATATGAGACTTTGGCACCCGTGACTTGTTCCGGATAATCCCCGACCCAGGCAGCCAAATGAGGATAACACTGTCTCTGGAATCCATCATCTCAATCCAATTTGAAGCCAGGGCCAGTGATGTCAAGATTCCGGAGTGGGGACAGCACTGTTCCAACCGCGGAATGCCATGCCTCGTCAGTATTAATGGCACCTTTCGGAGGACAGGATATCAGCCCAACAAGAATCCAGGCACGCTTTTCAGGTGTACGGCAGATATCTTTTCGAATATTACTGATTGTGAGATACAGCGGCCAGGCATACTGGTCGCCAGAAAAATTGATGAAGTGGGTCATGTCGGATGCACAAATGACTGGCACAATCGTCGCTCCAGCAGGAAGCTGATCTTGCATAGCCCACCACCAATCGCCTGTGATTTTCTCGCTGTATATTATGTGACTTTCCGAGTCTGCAAGGCGCACCGGTTTAAAATTGAGGTGCGCCTGAAATGGGAGATGTGCCAAAAGGAACTGTATACATTTGAAAATATCCCTGTAGTGGAATGTTCCGAAGATGTGCGAATGATCTTCAATCCAACTATCATTGCCGAGACCGAAATTGAATCTAGAGAGCAGCTTTCGTAGAGCATCTGCTGATTGAAATGATTCGATGTTGAAGTTGTCCAGTCCACACCTCAGATGTTGATGTATCCATGTTTTCGTTTGCTGGCTAAATGATTGAGCCTGTTGAAAGTCGTGTGCTGACTGAAAAGGATGCCATGGATTCCATTGTTCTGAGTACTTGTGATGCTTGTGGTACAATCCAGTTGCTTTGCCATATGCTTTCCCCCCCGTGTTCTCCACTCCAACTACCTGCCTATGAGCCCTCGTCTTTGTTGGATCAGGGGTACAACTCGGATCAGGCTTCTGGGGGTCTATCGTTTCTTCATCTGGAGTATCTTCAGGTGGTGGTGCACCAGGTACATTGTCTATGGGTAGATGAATTAGTTGACTAAGCTCATCGATGACCATTTAGGTCCACCGACTGAAGTCGAACCATGATGGCTCGGGTCGATCCCAGCCTGCAGGTGGTAAAATCCTATCAGGTAGTAGCCCTTTATTCTTCGATATTGGGTGATATTGTTGATAGTAAGCCTCGAGTCAGTTCTCATCGTATAATTTTCTTTTGCAGATAAAGCACTTGACATGTTTCCAGCGAGTGTTGACCATATTTGAGAAATGGTCACTGAACCCGTATTTGGATGAATCTCGATGATGCTTCAGGGGTGATATAGAGCCTCAGCGATATTGGTTTGAAAGCGAGCTAACCCAGGTTCGGGTAACACATTCACAGCCACATCGCACCCCGGCAAATGCGGGGGGGAGGTTCCTTTTGTTATCACTGCAGTCACCACAATGGGGCCTTATACGACGTCGTTGTGAGTTATGCCTACGCTCGAGCCTCCGAGCAGCTGATAATGATGGTAGATCGTCATAATCCAATGAATAGGTGAGTTTCCTCGCTAGCTGGATGTCTGGGCATCGATCATCAAGAACTGATAAGGCTGGTAGGATGTTTGCTTCAGTAACAATCCTTGACTGGAGCGTGGATCATGAGGAGAACCAAGATGAATAGGCAAGAAGTTCAATAGGAAGCAATCACTGTTGCTGTTCGACTCACAGGCCTCCTATTGAATCAGGTTGCAAGGTCGTACATGCACAACTTATGTGTAATATCCCTAATCATGCTAACCTTCATACTGGATATAGTTCTTGTTGGGTTCCTGGTGATATCATATCATATCCCTTCAATGACCTGTAAAGTCATCCGATGCATACGAAGATGAGCACCAATCCAATATCTTAGTATATGAATTCGAGCATATAACAAAGAAAGACAGGATGTCTGTGATTAAGGTTTCTTTTTCTCAAGGCCCAGGTTGGTTTCATGGATCAAAGGTGTAGTGAAACACCACAGATGGTGACAACAGAATAGGATAGAAGAAGCCCTTCATTCCGCCGAAGGTCACTGCTCCCTGCAATATACTCAACCATACTCTGCTCGATTGTATATCTCATCTCGCATCTATAGTGGCTTACCACTATCTTTGTCTAACAGAGCATGTCGACGAACGGATCTCCACCGCAGACAGTGAATATGGCTCCACCTCGTGGCCTAGTTGGCTCGCAACAACGCGGTGATGACAATTCAGAATCACCAGATAGAAGTTCACGACATGCCACTCGCAAAGACAGTGAATTTGCGAAACACAACAATCAATATTATCCGCCTCAAGGGTACGGTTACCCTCCTTCACAGCAGGCATTTCCAGGCGCTCCACAGTTTTATCACCAGTCTCCATTCAACATGACACACAGTTCGCAATCTACCAGCAGCGCATGGCAACAATATCCAAGTTATGGGCCACCGTCGCACGGATATGACCTGCACCAAGGTGGTTATGGCGGGTCACAAATGTTCCCCACTCTGCAGTTCCCAGGACAAGGGCCGTCATCTCCAGGTGCACCGAGAGTGCCTCCAGGATCACCAGGAAATCATCCACTCAATCAGCCAACATCTTCCAGCTCAACTCCTCCTCCTCAACCTCCGTCTGGCGCACCTGGGAGACATCCTAGAAGCCTCCAGACGAAAAGATTCCAGCCGCCAGCGGAACCGCGGAAAACAGATGTCGCAGGGATTGTGGACTTGCCCCCATTGCCGGAGATGTCCTACAACGAATATGATGCAGCTGATGAGAGCGACGATTTGTCGGACTAGGGCGGTGCAGAAGGCAAACCCCCAATTAGCCGGAAGCAAACGGAGTTCTCCATGAAGCAATTTGCCAAAAGGATGGGGCAGGCCAACTACTGTGCATTCAACAAGTGGAAGAAAGTATGGGTGGCAGGGTTTCTCGAGAAGAAGCATCGGTCCATTATCCGGGGTCAGAACCGATTGAAACAAGTTGAAGATGGACCCCTGCGCTTGGAGACGGCAGTCAGAGATTTTTTGGCGACATTCGAGAACTGGCTGCCGTTGGTTAATTTTGATAATGCTGAATGGCTTCGCCGGCAGTGGGTTGAAATGTTTTCAAAGAAATGTGCACGCGAAATTTGAGAGGCGAGGAAAAAGGGAAGGCGAGGCAACAAGAGACCGGCTATGGAGTTTGGAGAGCGTGTGGGCCAAAAGGCGAGATGTAACCTCCCAGAGTTGCCAAATACAACATTCACGGTTATGATTCACTGGGTGTCGAATGGCAAGGATATGGTTCTAGCCCCCACACAACTCCAAGCCTTGTATACAGATGTTAGGCACTGGGAGCAGTTGGTTGATTTCATCAACAAAAACGGCGGCCCAAAAGAGCCATACATTCTCACATCAATGTTCAAGTGCACCTTGGAACAGGACGAATTGGAAGAAGAGTATATGGGAATATACAAACACAGGCAAATAATCAATGACTCCATATATGGCCAGATTTCATACAACTGTTGCCTTTCAAATGCTTTCAAGTTGAAACTTGGACATAATGTGAAGATATTTGTGGTAGAAATGATGAGAGCGACAGGGAAGGAGATTGCCGAGCACGTAATTAGGCCGACAAAGGTAATCCATGCTAGCCGTGTCAAGGCTAGACGTGAGCAACTGCCAATCATTATACATAGACTTTGGAAGGTTCTGAAGAGGGTGGGAGAGAGGGAGAAGAGAGGGGAGAGGAGGATGGTGGGCACGAGAATGATACTTGTATTAATGTAAGTTCTGATTGAAAGAATGGAATTGATTATATTCCATCCACATGTATGCGTTCAAATGGTTACTGCTCTGTGAAATACCTAACATTGAGATGAATTTCAGGGGCGCTGGAATGTGAGCTTATCTGCACAGCTTACATCCGAGCAACTGAAAGAGATCATTGAGGACGAAAAGAACACGGACAAAAGTGCAAGTGACATTCAGCAGCATGCGGAGGATGGTGAGGAGGTCCTCGATCCACAATATTACAAGCTCAGTACTGAATACAGTGCTCAATAAAATCAATAATGAATTTGAACACGAGTGTGTTGATAAAGCAGTCAGGCTGCTCAATGCGGGTCCTATTTACCAATCAACAGATAACCGTGTTCCAGGCCGCAAGTATTCAATTCCAGGCCTACCCGGAATTGAGTTTTGGGCACACCAGGTTTGGGCCATCTGGTTCATCGTGAGGAGATGGGTTTGGGATGCTGATATGCCAGGAGCACTGGTGGCGGATGAAATGGGACTTGGAAAGACTTTCACCTCTGTTGCAGCGGCAATGCTTTGCAAATTAGTGACTGAGAAAGTAGTAATGGGGTTGCCACTGTCCATTTGGTGGGGGAATACCCTTGAAGAATGGGTGATATTGGCGCACAACAACTTTCCCGGCATTGTCGGTGAAGAGCGGGAGTGCTATCCACTCCAGAGATTGAATTCTGTGCCCCGCCGCCTGTTGGAGATCCAGTCAACACCACCCCACAGGGATCCAGCACTGATCTCAGCCCTTGAACCAATCCTGGTAGTAACATTGCCCGAAGTGGCTGAGACCTTCAAAAGAGTTATCAACGAGATGACACATCGAACCAATTTCACAGTTGTCAACTTATTGCACGTCGAAAATGCGAATCTCACCCACGAGAATCTGAACAGCAGTATCGACGAGCCAGACAACCGATCGAATATCCACCTTGTGTCGTATGATACCATAACATCCTGAGCAAAACCATCAAGTAACGGCCAACTCTCCTACTGTGCATGGAGTTTTGGGATTTTTGATGAGTCCCATAAGTATAAGACGAAAAACAGTGTGGGCTGGCAAATTGCGATGAATGCGAAAATTGGATTAAAACTTCAAGTCACAGCTACACCGGGATTCAATTCACTCTATGACTGGTGTTTTCAGACGATGTGGCTGTTTTCAGGTGGGCCTGAAGATCCAGAGGATGATACAGGGATGGAAAAGCATGGTGCTGAGACATTATATTCCGCCGTGAAGAGTTTGATGCATGCTATGCGGACTAAAGATGAAGAAGCTCAACAGGATGCGGCGCACCGGATGATTCAGATTGCAAAGCCATGGACGATCAAGCGGTGGTCGGAATTGAAACTCGCCAATGGACAACCACTTGTCCGGATACCAAAGGAGAAAGCCCACCTCATTGATCTTAAGTGGACTGAGAAAGAGCAAGCACATCCGAAGACCCTGGTGGAGAGGTACACTTTGCGGGGTGCTTCTGGAGCATGGAGGGTTCATAGATGGTGGCTAGCATGTTTCTCATTAGTGTTGGGAGACACCGAGGATCGCAACAATGTTTCTGGACAATCGCACGATGAATGGCTACTTGATACTTGAGTGGACTCTCCGATTTTCCGATGGCTGAGAGAGACATTTTTGCCAATGCTTGTCAAGGAACATGCAGAGTATCCCGAACTTGACCAAGATGACGCATCAAGAGAGATGCTGCTTCCAGAAGAGAGAAACAAAAATGCACTGCCCAGTGCACCTCCTCCACAAAAGGCAGTGCTATTTTGTCCTCTTCCTGGCCAAGTGTGTCATTTGAAGTGGTGGCTAACGAAGTTGTTTGCGGATAATGTGGATATATTCCACATGTATGCCGAAATGGGCAATGATGAACGCACAGAAATGCAGCTCAAATTTCAGGATTCACAAAATCCCTCTGTATTCATAACCACACCCAAAGTGGGCGGGACAGGCCTAAATCTTACAGCTGCAAATCATGCAGTAATAACTCAGAAGTTTTGGGTATTGAATGAGCAGCGGCAGGCATTTGCACAGGTTGTACGGCTAGGGCACAACCGAGCACCACACACATGGCTACTGAATACAGGTTCTGGTGGTTACAATAACCGTGCGAGTGAGCTCCACCAACAATCTGGAATTGCGCAAATGAGTGTCCTGCATGGCTTGATGAGTCGACCTAACATCACGACGTCGATGATATTCCGGATTCTGGAGGCTCATGAGGACCATACGAAGCAGCTGACAGAGAATGGAGACACGTTGCAGTCTGATGAACCATCAATCTTAGAGTATTAGACGCTTCATCAAGGTATGCCTCTTTAGACATTTGGGCAACACATAATCTTCTTAACTGATACACATAGTCAAAAAGGTCGTTTGTAAGGGACATTATACTGGAGAGATGAATCTTGCTCTTTTCAATGTTGAAGTGAATCAAAGTTCTGATGTTGGAATTGTTGTATCTTGAATTAGAAATGGCTAGAGTGGGATTTCATTGGTGTTCTTGTTTATTATTATTGACCATATAAGATGAAGTGAATTGATACGCGACATAGGAAGTTCCTCCGGCTGACCTATTGCATGATAAATGGCACGAGTCGGATTGTGAGAATGCTGCAGCAAAGGGCTTCAATCAATTGTTGGTTGCAAATTTGAGGTGCGCCGGAAGCCTGAAGCCATGTCCATATTTTGAATGAAAAAGCAAAATTCATCCGGATTGAGGTGCGCTGGAGTCTCTTCAGCAAATGTCGTATGATTTGTTATGACAGATCGAGCACTGCATATCTGCCAATCACATTTAGCAATAAGACAGTCTAGGTGATATTCAAGTACTTATGTCTGAATATGAGACATGGCTCACTTATTTGTGGCAAAGCGGGAGCTTTTGCACCCATATGATCGAAGTTCAGGTGGACTGGAGAATCCTGGGCATATCTTCGTGATAGAACCAGCACTGCATAGTTGCCAATCCCATTTGGCAATCAAAACAGACTAGGTGATATAGAGGATGTGTGTCAAAATATGAGATATAGGCTGACTTATTCGTGGCAAATCCGCAGCTTTCGCTGGCATATCATTGAAGTTATGGCACACCTCTGATCCGCATCCCAGAGAGTCGGAAGCTGAGACACGGCTCGGGTATTCTTGGCTCAAATGCCGCTTTCGCTGCTGGGGTCTTCCTGGCCTATGATTGAAGATCATTCACAACTGGGATCTTCAATCCTGTCCGGAATGAGCTTCTTGGATATGTATGAAGCCAACTTTGACAAGCTGCGAGTCGTTATGGATGGTATCATTCCAGCCCTGGCACACCTCAAAAGCGACAAATAAGCCACTGAAACACATGTACTTCGACTTTGAATTTGTGGACCCAGTGCACACAGATCTATCATGACACTACACCTTTAGGTGCAGGCGGCTCATCCCGCTCTGCACCTGCTAAGATCTGCACCTATGCTTGATCAGTATGTTAAAGGCCACCGCTAACATGCTTTGAACTGTCAGCTCCGTGTCAACTGTCTGTTGGAGGAAGGTGCCACTCCGCAACTAAACCATAAATGCACAAGCCTGGCCAATTAGTAACCCCATTTAACTCGATATTGACTAAGTAGTATGTTTGGACCAATGGTTCCAAATCCTAAAATAGCTTCTGCAAGTTCGGGCTCTGTCAAAAGAACTGTGGAAGCTTAAGAGTGAGAATCTCAAAAGACTGATTTTGCTCAGCAACTCTGCAAGATGGCCGGCAACTCCTGCTCACCCATGTACCGCACTTACTCAAAGAGGCCTAAGTTCTCAAATCTTCAAATCAAGACTTAACTGTATTCTGACTAAATGAATGTTGGGGCCGCCAAAACTGGTATCCGAAAATAAAGTATGTGGACCAAATACCATCGAGAGAAGCTCCGAGAGAGAGAATCTTGAAAGCTCAGGTTATGAAAAGACAGCTACAAAGAGTGCAATTAACTGTAGAAGTCAGGCGAGCCTGCAATCCTCAGCCATTGGATCCAAGCATAACCATTTCAACTTCGGTGCACCTCAATTCCCCGGAACCACATGCATGGAACTATCATTCCTCTGCCTGCCGTGACATGATGTCTCACTATACATTCATACCATTGTAGAATATTGCTTTCAACCCCAATAGTTATTTTAAGTCAACATTGTAGTTGTGAGATTCATGATAAATGTGTAATTTAACAGTGTGCGATTTACTAGATGTTAGGCGCAAAATCACAATCTCAGTGAGAATTCATGACCCATTTGTTAGCAATCTTGGCATTGATGAGTGCTTGAATCAATAGGATTACCCCTGAATCATCCATCGTACATTACCATTCTTTCTCTACGTCTGTATCTCTCCTTTGTGTACCAAATTCTCTCCCTCTTCCATTAACTACTGCAACATTGTTGTGAAGGCTATTCTGCAGACACAGCCCAGATGAACGCATGAAAGGGAAGTTATGCTTACGATATTGCCTTATCGATCGCTAACTTAGCTGCAGCATCCGAATTCAATAGAATATCGTGAAAATACATGTGCCCTTCCGGAAGATATACCACATATGGAGATTCATATTTCTCCTCGCTCGATAACAAACTCCAGTATAAACCCTTGCAACTCAGCCATCACTCACAAGGTCCCAACCAAATCTATCGAGTTCTGCAGATTCTCAATGCTGCACCAATTTCTATGTTATGCGGTCACTGCAAATGCTCGAACTTTCACGCATAATGACTACGTTTAGAGGAGTCCTATGCAGGGGCTCATGTTTTCATTCAGGTTCTCAGTGCTCAGTTTGTGGCCAGCACCAGGGGTTAGTTGATGTCGCGAGTTATCTTGTGGTGCGTCTGGTTCTATACTCCATGTGCGTTGGCTTTACCCAACCTCCAATTCGTGCATCCATACAGAGTGTTATTCATAGGAGTTGCTAACATTTGGCATTAGGAATCTATCTATTCTGGCATACCTGACAATATCCAAAATTGCAACACAGACTGCCGTCCTCGATATAAATATGAACCGTTGAAGTCATCTCTCCCGAACCCTTTCAAGGCACGCCCCGAATTGCATCCTCCTCGACTATGCACTAATTCTTGCACTGTTCATCCCGTCATTGTATTGCACTTAATCCTATATTTTCTGCTTTTACACTGTCTCCCACATTCTCCAACTTTAGATCTTCGTTACAGCAAATGGAACCTACACCCAGCCAGGTGAGGAATCACTATTCACAGAAGAATCAAGAGGCATGTCGAGAGAGAGCACTCGCATTCAAGAAAGCAACCAATCTTCATTGCCCATTAAATGTTTGCCTTCCAATTATCTGCCTTCGTGCGTCGTATTGCGGATGACTAATATACGCAATTTCATTAATGTATCACGATGATGAGACCGATCAGGAGATCGATGATGACGACAGTGACGACACCAGAGAGTCCACCATATCATCTGACATCGAAGGAGACGATTTGGATCATCAACCGGAGGTCCTTGATCTAGGTCAGGCGCGCCAGGACAAGTCATTATGCACTAGAAGGGTTCCACTGCCATAGACATGGAGCCTTGCCGATACTGTCATTGCACGCCCTCCACTTCCAATTTCCCGAAATCTACCTGCGGCAATGGCACCACCACGGCTCAAACGCCAAACGTCATCCCTCCTCTACAAATCATCCGAGTCTGACCATGCACCATCCGCCCGGGCACTGGTGCTTCCCAACAAGTCTAGTGGAGACCAGAATATTCCACAACCCAAGGCCAGTAGTAATCAGAACGTTCCCTGACACCAAAAGGGCACTTTTGAGGTAGCGAAAAGGTTCATGGAGGCAATCGTATTCACAAAGGATCCTTGGCCAATATTTTCTGATGACAAGTACTCGATGGTTGAAGAAGCTTGGAAACTAGTGATTGAAGCCCAGGATCGTCAGCGGGCATTAGCAGGTGCACCTGTAGGTACACCATCTGTGTGTCAATTGCCTGGTGGTCCATCGCTCAAAATAGATCTGCAAACACCAGAAGCTGTAAGTCTTGAATTCTGTTTAATGCTCCTCTATCAGACTTACAGATATTGACTACCCCCGAAAATATACATAGTTGAAACTAAAGATTAGTACCAGTCCAGGACGTTTGGGGGATGGGGCACGTCCAACAGATGTCCAAAGTTACCGGTCAGATGTGGGCTCTGAGGGTGAGCTTCGGATCAAGGTTAAGGAGCTCCTGTTTGATGATGCTTACCTCTCCAACGTTGTTGATGATAAGAAGTCATTGTTCACGCGAATGGAAGTGCTTGATCTCATTTACCACCAATTTTTCTTCACCGCCAACAGCTTGGGGCGCCAGCCAACAACATCCCAGTATTTCCAGCCTCTTGCTCCTCAAACTTTAGTGCTGGCAGCCGCAGCTATTCATTGTGCACTGTCTGAATACGCCAGTGGAAAGAAGGCCACGGTTATGTTTTCTCAAGATGAATATCGAGGTACATTTGGTCCATCCCCTGTGATCAATTTTGCTCTTGAAGCTACTAAACAATCAATCACATATCAGCAGCCGCATCACACCACGCCCCTGGCCCTGCGGCGCAACTCCACTAGAATGGACGCTCCTCAATCCTCGTCGGAGCTCCTCAGCCTAGATTGAACCTCTTCTATTTCATTCCACAATCAGTTCCTCCACTCAGCGCTCCTCTATTCCATTCCGCACTCGAGACCCCGCTATCCGCGCTCCTCAGTCTGGGATGAGAGCTCTTCAATTCCCACCGGCGCTCCTATGATGCATTCCCCACTCCTCAATCCACTCCGTCTCGGCGCTGCTCCTGTGGGATAAGCACTCCTCAATCCCATCGGTGCTCTGCTCTGCCTGGATTGGCACTCCTCTAGTTCATTCTGCACTCCTTAACCCACCCTCTTTCGGCGCTCCTCAATTTCATTCCGCACTCCTACACCCTCCTCTTTCGGCGCTCCTCAGTTCAAACTTGACGCTCTTCTTTTTCATTCCGCGCTTCTCCAACACCGTTTGTGGTACTCCTCTTTTCCACACAACACTCCCCATCTGGCGCTCCTCTTTTCCCCTGCCAGTTGTTCCCATTTTCCATCAGAATGTATCATATTGCCTCTCATACCCCCATTTAGGTTCGCAGCTAGCAAACATCTCATTACACCTGTGTTAGATATCACAAATCGAGCCAAACGACATTGGCATTCCATTTCATCCACTCCCCAGGAACAAATAATCAGCAAATACAAGGAGCGCCTCCAGCTTCTTTGTGCCATTGATGAATTGTGTGTTCCTGCTTTCGTTGGCCCTGATGAGATGGGAGATGGAGTGGATGACATCGACACCATGTTTGAATGATATTTTCCGATCGCTTAGTTGGGTTATTGTTTCGGTGTACCTGCGTTTATGTTTGAATCTCTCACCTTGTTCGTTCATTTCCTTAATGTACCGAGGCACAAAATACAATGTTGAAGATGATGACGGCAAGTATGATTCAGAAGTGATAATGAACAATAATCCATGCATCATATTTGCTGTTGAGGGAAGTCGATTGCTCATCTACAGCCGAAGAGTCTCAGATAACTGCTGCAGTGCTCCAAATGAATATCCATACGAACCCAGGCATCTCTCAGAGTTTCTTTGTGATTCCCGCATTGGTTTGGCGACACTCCCAGGTGCACCCAAAGTCCTCTCCGGCGCTCTGACGTGCTTCCAAACTTAGCAAAATCACTCCCATCATAATCCTGTATCAGTCATCAGAGATCCCAGTTACTCCTGTACTGGTCGTCAGAGATCCCAGTTACTCTGAAGGCCTGCCGGAATACCCTCCTAGGGTCTGATACTCTCCTGAAATTGACACTTCTAAGTTTACACTCCACATCCTCTCAGACACTCCTGGAGTCTTCCAGAGACTAAAATGCATTTTGCTGACGTATGGGACTCTGAGTGGGGCTTCCGCCTCGTCGAGACTGGGTTACAACTGCAAGCAGGTACCGGCTTATTTCCTTCATCTCCTTCCCATTCCATTGAGAAACTTCCTCATATGACTTATTTTTTGGTGTGAGGTTGTGGTGAGCAGGCACAGATAACCGGATTGCATTGTACTTGTCGAGTCGTTTGTGCGTCTTCATGAAGTGGAAAATCCACTTCTGGATGTGGTCAAGCATGACGATCTGCATTGCATGGAGGAGGTCACGGTTCGGGAGGTCGCTCATGATACAGGGAATATGTCGAAACAGATTAAATCCTCTGTGAACATGGCGCGACGAGAGTTCGGCATTGGCTGCCTTTGTGTTGGTATCGCTGAGCGTTCTATATAGGTTGTGATCCCGCTGGGGGTGTTGCTCATCGGGAGGGACATAATCTCCAAGTTCGTTCTTTGGACACTGACACCAGAAACAGACATGCTGCTCGAGATGATGTTGGTCGCTATACCCAGGGCAATCTGCAAGCCATGCTGCTCAAACCAGTTTGCAACGCCGGAAGTTACCATCTGCAGAGAGGACTTTGTAATACCTGCTCTCGGTGTGGGGATTTTGTTTAAAGGTGAGAGGCTGGAGTAGCCGCCGGAGTACTGTGTTCAGCACCTCTCGGTGTGTTCGCCACTGCTCATCCAGCCGCTTGTGAGGAATATTGCAGTTCTGGATTGGAATCGGCAGGAGAGCGACCATTACGATGGTGTGTGTTGAGGGCATCTGGCAGATCTTCGAAGATAGATTGCCAATTGTCATATATACAGGCCACTCTGTCATGTCGCCAGCAAAATTCGACAGATGTGTTCCGTCGGACATGAAGATCAAGGGAACCAGTGTATCCCCCAGTCTGAGCGTTGCCTCAACCTCGATTAGCACGTGATTATCCTCGAGTATCTCTGCCTACATGTGTCTCCCACCACCAGTCTGCAGTGTGCATATCAGTATAGAGGTGTTTCGGCAGCGTATCGCTGTTAAAGCAACCCGATGGGGCATCAATGAGATGCTCGGTGTACACTGGCTGCCGCATCAACCATCTCATGCTTTGGATGATGTCTCGACTCCAGTATGTGATAGGGCATTGGTGATTTTCATTCCATCTCATATCCTCGAGAGTGTGTAGTTCCCACTCCCCAAGAGCCTTATCATCTGGCATGCTAGCCACAAGCTTCTGGACACTATCCCCGTTTTTGAAGCTTCGGAAATGCAGAGCGGTGTTTTCTTCCTTCAGCACTTTGTCATAGTATGTCTTCATACCCTTCTTCTTCATCCCACAATGGACATATTTGTACCCTTCACGTGTCGCAAACAGGTAGTAGAGATTGTTCTGTATGTTCGTCTCAAGGCCACCCTGAGCGTCGCATACCCATGGCCCAGCAATGAAATCGATCAATGCAGAGCCGGCGCCACGGTACGTGTTTGTCTGCGGCAAAGGAAGTGGCAGTGGCTGAGACTCTGAGTCTGCGATGTTTTCAAAGTGTTCCAGATAGTGAAACGCATCCAAGTCTTCGACTGAATCTCTGTTAGCGTTGAATTCACAACACTGAGTGGGTTCAACGCGTCTGGGCTCGCTGCAAATAGTCAGATTCTTCTGGCGTGCAACTTGAAGGTGTTCAGCATGGTGTAATTTAATATGTTTAAGTCGCCAGCTGTCTGAGACGTAAACTTCATTTGGCATGGAAATTCAGTCCAACAGACAGGGGTCTTCTCTGGCATTGTCTACGACACGCGAGGTGTGGAGTATTAAGTGTAGACAGGGATGAAAGTTGGTGCTGGGCCTGAGCAGCCTGGTGTGTAAGCTCACGATACTTTCAGCTAACTTGAGAGGTTTATTTAACCTCAGCACCATCACAAGGAGGTTCCTTACACGCCAGGAGTTGCAAAAACGCTGCATGCGTGATGTCCCATAATACGATGAATAGAATGAACCCTGAGCAATCCAAAACCCTCGCAATGCGTGTAATAATCAATGCCTGAGATAAATAGATCAGAACAAAGAAAATGAAGAAGACAAGAACCCAACCCTAACCGGGACACAACAACCATCGCCTCCTCTGCAACGGGAGCAATGGTTCATTCCTCACCTACAGAGCCATCCGAGCGCGCCTCAGGGGGAGGGACATCGGGGAGAGGAACGTCGTGGAGAGGGACATCGGGGAGACTGTCGCCACCAGCCGATTCGCCGAGCAGCTGCTGATCCACATCATTATCCAAGGTGTTTCCAGCTACCGCAGCTTCTCGCAGACTTGGCACCGCCGGGCGAGGTTTCTGTGGCACCATAAGCCCCAAATCCTCCAACCCACTGAGGGGATGAGTCTCTGGCAGATGTGGTCGTGGGCGAGGCTCCAGGGTTTGTGGCCATGGGGCTGGCGCCAGAGGTTGTGGCCGTGGGGTATGCTTGTGCATCTCCTGGCCTTGGTCAGGTAGCACAATTGGCTGATTGTCTACCATGGTATCTACATCGTCAGCTGATGTATTTGCCATCTCTCCCTGGCTAATTGTCCAAGGTTCTTTGCCATCATCCTCATCCTCATCCTCATCCTCCTCCTCCTCATCCTCCTCATCCATATCCTCCTCCTCTTCATCTTTTTCCTCTTCATCGTCACCGTTCCTTTCAATATCCATATCGCCGTCTAAATCAACGCTGTCCGGTGTGTCCACATTATCCTCCATGCGCATAACCACATCAGAATCATGTTCTGAGTCATATTCGCCGTCCGACCTGGTAGAGTCTATATCATCATCTGAGGAAATTGACACGGCGGGTGATGCTTCCGGCTTTAAATATACTCACTCTAGTCAGCCCGCTGTGTCCCAGTCTGCCTCTGACATTTCCTCTGCAACTGCAATGCAACGGCACGAGAGATATCATCTCCCCCTGGAGTTAGTTTAACAATACCTTTCTGGTGTTAGCAACGAGTCCGGGTTCGGACCGGAAAGACAGTTCGGTTCGATTCCACAACTGTCCAAAAACCCAACCCACAGCATCTTGGCGGGCCAAACCCGGACCAGTACCCGTCAACCCACGGGTTGTGCCGGGTTTCGCTAGACCCGTCGGTTCAAATCTCCGGTTCTGTGTTTCGGATTTTTCTATTTATCGTCGCATTTAGATACCATACTGCTAATCTCAAAATATTAACTTTCGCAGGCGATTGTCCTTTTTGGATGAATCGACCGCCTTTATCACTAAAAACAAGCAACACATGCTCTATGCCCCATCCTGAACATGATAGTCATCGGCGCGTCCATGATTTTTGGTCTTGCTTCATGAGGAATCTAGGTGATGATTGGTTGCAAACGATCATAAATGAGGTATTGGCCGTCTTTCATGCCAAAAGAGATAGTAACACGCTCCCTGCCCCATTCTGAAAATGAGCGTCAATGGAGCGTCAACGATTTTGAGTCTTGAAAGTCAGGTAACTGAAAAGTGACTTGTCTGTTGTTATGCATAACCGATGTATTGGCAGCCTGTAATGGCTAAAGAGAACGCGATACGCTCCCTGCCCGATCATGAAAATGAGCGTCAACTGAACGTCAACGATTTTTGGCCCTGCATGATGGTCAATCAAAGCGTGAAATGGCCGCTAATGGCTATATATGGAGTTTTGACCGGTTTTATAGACTAAAACGTTCAGGATGACTGAGTTGCAGCATTGAAAATGAATAAAGTTGTGATTGTCCGGGAGGTTGTAGCGAGACCACCTCTTGCTTATTGGGCTATAAAGGCTGCCAAAACCTTGTTTATAGATGTCTGCGATCCGTTAATGCTCCATTGACGCTCATTTTCAGAATGGGGCAGGGAGCGAGTTACTTTCTCTTTTGCCTAAAAAGGCGGCCAATATAATGATTATAGATAACAACAATTAATTCACATCATATTGACCTGACTTACAGGATGAAAAATTGTTGACCCTCCGTTGACGCACATTTTGCCGCAGGCGTTTCCACATTTTGCAACCATTGATGTTGGCATAGAACATCAATTACTGTGTTTTGGCAGTCGTTCTATTCTTTTCATGTATGTTTTCTTTTATCACTACATTGTTCTTTAATTGTGCATATAAATATATCCTTTAAAATATACTTTAAAGTGTCCGCTAATTGTAGATACTGATAATACTCAAAAATCCCGTTCCTTTCAATCAAGGGTCGTCTTCACCCTCAGATTCGCTTAAAAGGCTGTCGTCATCTTTAAAATCGATGTCAGCCATATTTCCATGCAGCAGATAGTGTACTCAGCAAATCTGGAATATAATCTTTATCACGCTTGCTATCCTTGGCATATGCATTATGATTGAAAAATTAAGTGTTTCGATGTGGAGAATGTAAATACACAAGCTTGGATGGCATACCTTCGATTTCATAACTTTCATGTCCGTCAGTGTCACTTGGTGGCGCGGATGGCGTTCCGGGCGGAGGTGGCCTTTCGGGCAGAGGTGCCGCCGGTTCTGGTGGAGGTGCGGCAGTTCCTTTGCGCCTCCAGCATGTCTGCGGATTCTTAGCAGTACCATTTTGGCATGCAAGGCAGCCGGCCATGTGATTTCTATAAACCATTTCTGGGTGTCTTTCCATCGCAGCCTTCACCTTCTTATACCCAGGAAACTCAACTCCTCGCTTGTTCTCTTCTCGGACTTCGGTGTGAGGTTTCTCAATCAGTCGTTGGGTTTCTTCTATTGCGCCACGCAAAAACCCTCCTTTGGCCATTTTCGCCATATTCAAGGCGAGGCGCATGTCAGACTGTTCCAGCTGGACACGACCTCCTTGCCTCGCCATAGTAGCAGACATGTTCAAAACCTACAAGAGATTAATTGCTGCTTCTAAAAGGAAGATTCGGCTATTACCTCAACCATATACAACACTCTAGCCTCCTCAAGAGTATTTAAAGGCTCTTTAGTCCACCCCCGGGGACCTTTATCATGAAATTCGTCCCCGAAAATCCCAGAGCTGAAAACATCATGATGTTCGATTTCGCGGAATGTGCGGACAAATGCCTTCATTGACCATGGAGGTTTGCCATTGTGGGCAGCGATAAATTGGTTGCGGAGCTCTCGACGTACACCAGCTGTACATTATATTCTTAGTTGACTGCTTTCTATATTGATATGGAGCTACTCACATCCGATTGCATGCTGCTGCCTATTATTGCTGCGTCCGGTCTTACGTACTATTTCCAAATGTGCATCCTGGGCCATATTTCCGGTGGCAGCAATTGCAGCGTCGCAGTGGACTAACTGGTGTCTGCGTTGCTGCTGTATCTCAGCCAGGGGCGCATTGGATGAAGCACCAGTCGTTCGGCTGGATTGGGATTGTATCACATTGGGCTGAGGTGTTCGGGGAGCCATGACTTGCTGTTGTGGAAATGGTGAGGAAGATAATAACGAAAAGTGGAAAGTCCTGAGGAATATATAGTAAGCTACAGGTCACAAGGGAATGAATGACTGTCAACTTGCATGTTCTACTCAAGGTATATCGTGCTGCCTATCGCTGCAAGTTGCAGGTGATTCCAATGGTCCCGCGATTTGCAGTAAGTCGGTCCGATGATGTTTGTTTGTTTGTTTGTTTGCAGGGATACATTGAAGTGAACGACAGCTGATATCTCATGTTGGATGGTTATAAAAAGGAAATTCTACGACGGAAAGGTTGTATGGTGATGTTTGTCTCAACGCATAGCCGCGATCTTACATGAAACAGAGGCTAACTATCATGTCATAAAGTACGATTAACGTCACTATTCCAACTGAAATGACGGTCAAAATGCAGATTTTGCTTTGTTCGAGTTAATCAAACATACAAACCTTGACTTAAAAGAGTCCGCTTGCCTCCATGTGGTCCATATCTTGCAACATCCAACATCTCGCCCAACAACAAGGTCAACACACAATTCAATGGTCAATGCTCCGAACAAGAACTTTTCACCACTTCCGGCTGGCAAATATGGCAAATCGACAGAGATGTCGACACGTCGACGTCATCATGCACTTGAAGGCAAGAGCGGCTTGGAGGCACAGAGGGTCCGAGCGTTGGGAGCAGTGCGCGGCTTCGGATCCAAAAAGAAGCTTTCGGCGGAGAAAAGATAGGAAACTCACTTTTTAATCAACGACGAGAAAGAGAAATGGATCAAGGATTATATGGAGAGAGAGACCGCTGTGGCATGAAAGCGAGTCCAAGATGCAGAGACAGCGATTAAGCAAGAGCTGGATGATATGACTACCGCTGGAAACTGGGGGACGACAACCAGAAAGTCGGACACGACGTTTGAAGAGATGTTGAATGCTATCAGAGAGAGTGTGAGCGATCTTGCAAGTTCCGATGAAGAGCAGGATGGGGAAGACGAGGAATATAATGAAGATGATACAGAGCTCGGCAAGCTGAGTGACGATGATGAACCTGGCTGGGTCATGGGCACAATATCCAAAACAGTACAGCACCGCTTGGAGAGTTTTTGGCAGAAGCAGATGAAGCTTGACGAATTGACCCAACCGGGTTGGAGGGATGCAGCCAACTACTTTCGTGAGAAGGATATGAAGTACACGACTACCGAATTGAAGGTTCCGGCAGTTGTTAAGCCCCATATAGACACGACTGCAGCCACACCATCGCCAACAACATTTGGAGGGCATATGCCGACTCTTGATATTGTCCGAGGACAATCGCCAATGACAGGGGCGACTTCTCGACCAGGAAGTAGCCAAATGAGGCTGGGTTTGGAGAAACCACAGTCAGACCAACTCATACCGGTTTCTTCACGGGGTGTGGCGACCGACTGAGTGCCGATTCAGGATGCGAAGCCTGTTGAACCCGTAAGCTTTTACCCCTGCATGCAGCATCCCTAGTTAATTACCATGTAGAAATCGGATACGGACGAAGATGTGGTGACGGCACCCGCATCGCCAGAGGTATGGATAGCGAAATAGTTAGTTTTGATGACCTATCTCTTGGGAAAGCAATTTGTGTACCTACTTTGCTACGTGTCAGCTTTTTCCTGATTTCAGTGACCAAATTGTGAGACATGATATTTCATCAGTCTGTGTGCAAGGGTCGTATGGGCCATGCGAATGTTCTTGACTCCAAATCTAGTTGATAGATGGCCAGCAAACTTGATATTGACTTGCCTATTATGGTTACATTAGAAAGCGAAACCTAAAATAGAGACGAAATTTACTAACAACATTTAACTCAGTGATGTCATACAATTCATCGGACGAGCGGTCAGTGCGCTGTCGGAACCCTGATCGATAGCAGCCGTTATGCAGCATTACTTGATGCAGCTAACTGCATGACTTTCCCCTCAGACCTGCTGCACATGGTCGAGAATTTGAAAATTGCTTATGGTACGTCATGGATATCGAGGAAAACGAGCTGGAAAAAGATAGGTCAGGAAGTCGGGCACTTTGAGTCCAAAATTAGTTGATCGATCTATATGCCATATCATACCGGCTGAAAGCGCAGAATCGCGAAGGAGCTAGGTCATTTATCGGACAGATGACGTGAATACTGAGAACCGGTATAACGGCTGTGAATAATGACAGTATGATTGTCAAGAAAAATGATTGTGCACCGAATGACTGGTGGTATGTCACTAAGGTGAGCGTCAATGGAGCATCAACAATTTTACTTTGATCTGTTTGGCAATCAAAGGGTTGCATAGTCACATCAATCCAAAGAAGGATTATTGGCCGGCTTTAGATGCAAAAAGGCATGTGACATGCTCGTTGCCCCATCTTAGAAATGAGCGTCAACGGAGCGTCAACGGAGCATCACCGATATCTCGTCTTGCAACTTGAATAATGACTAGGCTGCGCAACAGCATTAAGCCATAATGACAGTGTTGGCTGCCTTGATGGGCACAAAAGCCCATGACCATATCGCTACCACCTCCTAAAAATGAGCGTCAATGGAGCGTCAACAATTTTGGGTCTCGCATTATGGATAATTCAAGGGCCGTGCAATGGCATACTCCCATAATCATAATATTGGACGCTTTCTAGGCAAAAATGCTAGTGACAATACCGCTACCACCTCCTAGAAATGAGTGTCAACGGAGCGTCGACGATTTTTGGTCTCACGTCATGGATAATTGGAGGGCCGTGCAACGGCAGACACTCATAATCATAACATTGGCCGCCTTTCTGGGCGAAAATGCTAGTGCCGATATCGCTACCACCTCCTAAAATTGAGCATCAATGGAGCGTCAACGATTGTTGGTCTCGCATCATGGATAATTCGAGGGCCGTGCAATGGCATACACCCATAATCCTAATATTGGCCGCCTTTGGAGGCAAAAATGGTAGTGACGATATCGCTACCACCTCCTAAAAATAAGCGTCAACGGAGCGTCAACGATTTCTGGTCGCGCATCATGGATAATTCAAGGGCCGTGCAATGGCATTCTCTCATAATCATACTATTGGCCGCCTTTCTGGTCAAAAATGCTAGTGACGATATTGCTACCACCTCTTAAAAATGAGCATCAACGAAGCGTCAACAATTTTTGGTCTCGCATCATGGATAATTCAAGGGCCGTGCAATGATTTACTCCCATAATCATAATATTGGCCACCTTTCTAGGCAAAAATGCTACTGCCGATATTGCTACCACCTCTTAAAAATTGGGCGTCACCGGAGCGTTACCAATTTTTGGTCTCGCATCATGGATAATTCGAGGGCTGTGCAACAGCATACACCCATAATCATACTATTAGCCGCCTTTCTGGTCAAAAATGCTAGTGACAATATTGCTACCACCTCCTAAAAATGAGTGTCAACGGAGCGTCAACAATTTTTGGTCTTGCATCATGGATAATTCAAGGGCCGTGCAACGATATACTCCCATAATCATAATATTGGCCGCCTTTCTAGGCAAAAATGCTAATGCAGATATCACTGCCACCTCCTAGAATTGAGCGTCAACGGAGCGTCAACAATTTTTGGGCTCACATCTTGGATGAGCAGACAGCAATGCAACAGTGTTGACCCATAATTGTACTATTAGCTGCCTTTATGGGCAAAAATGCTAATGATGATATTGCAACCGTCTCGTCTTTGTATGTCCTTGTATTCAACTTCACAAATATGCATGCGATGTCTCACAGGTCAGACTTTTTTCTTGCTTGGAGCTCTAAAGTCAATATTCAAGAACCAGCGTTCTATGTGACTATAACATATTTTTTGACAGTTACCCAGATTGAATTTCTCAGAGATCAATTTCCTACCGCGATGTCAGACACAAAATCTCTAAATACCTTGTTGTTAGAGGTCACGATATCTTCAAAAAATGAATGTGTCTTTATTTGTGATTTGAGTGACCTTACTTTGCAAATGATCTTCGATGCTTCGTGGGCTTCAATTAATGAAGGCTCGAAGCGGCCTATTGCTTGGAATAACTCCAGACATGCGCCTTTGTGGAGATTCTACTTACACTGCGGAATTGAGGAGACTGGCAGCCCTGGCATCATATGTATCGTTTGTCATTAAGTTCTTTGCCATCCATCCGAACATGGGACCAGCTCAATGGGCAAACACTTGCCGGCCAAAGTGCATATCACAAAGTTAAACAAATTAACAGTGTCAGAAGTAACCAAATTGACTAGTTCAACGGTCGATGAAACAGCTTTGGCCATACTCAAGCGGCAAGGAAGTCGAGGAATTCCGATTGTAAGTTCGCAAAGAAAATTTAAATTTACCATTCAGGTATCAAGTATACTTACTGAATTGACAGACAAAACGCTCTAAACTGGCAGAAAAGGACTTTCAAACTGCCGAATATCACCAAGAAACCTGGAATCGCTACCTCATGTTAGGTTGTGTTTCGGCTCACATTCCATGGAACGCAATATCTAACCTTGAGCTACGACAGTCATACAACGCATTACGAAGCGAACTGATGTTACCGTCAGCAAGCACCCTGAGTAATATTTGCCGGAGGGAATACACACTGACAGTGGATGCAATTAAGAAGCAGCTGCCGTCAAGAAACAAAGTCAGTTTAGCTTTAGACGGATGGACATTGACGAACAAATTAGCAATAATGTCGGTCATTGCCTATTATATGGATAAAAATTGTACTTTGCGAGAAGTACAACTGGCGTTCGATGAGGTTGATAGCCCATTCTTTTCCTATTTCGAAAGCTCATTAAGGATTACAGGTCAAGGGTCAACATACGGGAGCACAGCTAGCTGGACATTTGAAGGAAGTCCTTCACCGTTGTGGGCTGACTGACGGCAATTTGCTTGAAATTACAACCGATAACGCTTCCTCAAATTACTCAATGACTCGCAAACCACAAACTACCCTTGAGGCTTCCGGAATCGAGTGGCCCGAATTGAGGAACCACATACCATGCATGGGGCACGTCATTCAGCTTGCTTTGGGTGCATTCATGAGCACTCTAGGTGTAAAAGGCCGCACCAAGTCTTGGGAAGCCCATGAGCGCGATCAGCAATTTGGAGAGAATGAAAGCACAGACATTGGGAAGAGTCAAAGACTTCGAAAAGAGGGCAATGCTAGAATCAACAAGGTGTCGGCCATGAGACCAGGTTTAGCAAAGATAATTGAGAAAGTACGTATTTCAACATATTTTGAATGTGCTGAAACTGACCTTCATATAGCAGACAATGCTTGCTGTATTGATTATGCTGACACCTGGTCGTCAAAACGAGTTCATTGACTGTCAAAAAGCCAAAGTCCAGATTGCAGTACTACCCATTATGGATATGAAGACACATTGGAACTCGACACTGGAGTTGCTCGAGCCCGCCTACCGATTATGTGAATTCACATGCGAGTGGCTTAAAAACCCCAAATACTGCGATTACCGGCCACTCTTCACAACACAAGATGAGTGGATTATTGTCAAGTATGTCATGGAGGTTTTACGGCCGTTCCGGTACTGGACCCTGTGGATGTCAAAACTGCATACCGTTACTCTGCATCACGTCATTACTGTCTACAATGACATGTTTGATCACATGGATGGCGTGATGCGAGCTCTGGCCAAGGAGACGACACCATGGAAGGAAGACTTATTCTTTGCGGTGAAGTTTGCGCGGCAAAAGCTGTCCAAATATTATGCTGAAGTTACTCCAACGACCAGTATGCTTCCCATTTCGGCACACATCCTTGATCCTTTCTGGAAGCTGTGATCGTTTAGGAAGTGGGACAAGGGATTGGATATCAATCCTGATGAGGAGACTTCTTATACTACCCAATACCAGGAGGCCTTTCTGAAGTATGTGGAGAACGAATACTGTGCGAAACACAGACGTTTGCCGGTCACTAAATCCGAAAACATACAGAACAACAATCTCAGCTTCTCCCCAATGGCTTCTAAATCAGGTTGATCTTGTTATGATCCATATGATTTGTCCAGCGATAATGAAGGATACCTAATGCCTAACAATGTGGCCGAAATGACACCTGGACGAAGCAAATCATGCAGCACACTTATTGACAGCAGCAAGGCTCTATTTGAATTCACCTCCCGAATAACCACAGAACTGGGGGCAAATTAATCCGAATCTTAATGATTACCACTCCGACCCAATGGAGATCAGTAGAACATTTTGGTTACCGGATATCACCGACTGGTGGCAGCAGCAAGAAGAAACGCACTCAATGTTCGCCGATCTCTCCAATGTGGCTTGCGACATATTCTCTATCATACCTCACGGTGTCGGAGTGGAGGCCAGTTTTTCCCTTGGGCGAGATGTGATAGGGTGGAGGCAGTCGAAAACCACAGGCGAGACTCTTCGTGAAAAAGTTGTAGTAAGGCAGTTCGCTCGAGCCAATAACGGATTACTGGCCGGCGATGACCCGGTATTGGATTCGAACAGCACTGATAACGCCATGGAAATGAAGAGAGAGGCGGAGGAAAAGAAGTTGCATCGAATGGCCAAGGTCCACGACTTTTTGGAGATGTGGCAGGGTAGCCAAAACCTACGAGCTACACAGAAGGAATCTCGCGTTCAAAATAAACAAATGCCAGCCGTGGGATACATTTCGGACACAGAAGAGATCGTCAAAGCATCCTGGTCAAACTTTCAACATGATGGTGCGGCTGCATTTAAATTGTCGGAAAAATCACCTGGGCCACCAGCTTTGTCTGCAAAGGACCTCCCTGGAGGACGAACGCAAGTATTGAATGTCCGCCGAATCAAATGAATCGACTGCCATCCTGCCAAAAGTGATGCGGATAGCTCACTTCAAAGCATTTCAGACACCAAAAATTGGCTTAACTGGAATGGGGACTTGGATAATCCAAACGACATTGAAAACGACTGCGAGGCAGACGATGAATCAGATATGGAACTGCACAATGGCATTGGGGATTCAGAAACCCCAGAGCAGCGGAATGTGAGTGCCGCACCGAATGTTCCTGGATTGATTTGGCCTATACGACGATCAAAGAAGAAGGTTGAAAAGATGTTGATGATGGTCAATATAATGGAAACAAGGAGGAATGAGAGGATCAAGAAAAAGTAGGACAGAATGCGTCAATGTATTATCACCAAGTTCATTCTGTAATTTGACCGAGCATTTTATTTAGAGATGTATTATGGGTGAATATTGACGGGTCACGTGAGCATATTGGTCAATAAACAAAGCTATAGCGGACAGTATGCATCATATGGCAAGATATATAAATTTAAACCGGATGAGAACGACTAGTGCTGGAATATTACTCGGCTGGGCTATGCCATAGAGCCAAGTCCTGATCATGCTGAAAGGCATCCACAAAGTTGAAATATTTATGATTGCAAGTATTAACGGCAGCAGATCTTGACTACATGGTATATTAAAATGAGCGTCAATGGAGCGTCAACGATTTTTAGTCTTGTAAGTACGGTAATTGTAAGGTGATGTGGTCGCTGCTATCCATAAGCATCATACTGGCATCCTTTCTTGGCAAAAAAGTACAAGACACGATCACTGCCCGATTCTGAAAATGAACGTCAACGGAGCGTCAACGATTTTTGGCTGTGCATCTTGGGTATCCTAAGTGGTGATTGGTTGCAGCCATTCATAAATGATGTATTGGCTGCCTTTCATGTTAAAAATAATGCCGACACGCTTCCTGTCCCATCCTGAAAATGAGCGTCAATGTAGTGTCAATGATTTTTGGTGTTGGATCTTAGGTAATCTAAGTGTTGTAATGTGGTAATAGATCATAGACGGTGTCGTGGCTGCCATTTCATTTGAAACAGTGCAAGATACATACGGTACCTCATCATGCAACTGAGTGTCAATGGAGCGTCAACAATATTTGGTTTTGCATATTGTATAATCAAGGCTTTGTGCGGATAAAGGAGCTCATAACTAAACTATTGACTGCCTCTATAGCCAAAAATGCAACGTATAAAAGGAAAAACACGTATACCAAAATAATCAATGTCGCAGATTGCAAAACATCCAAAAAGAAATTATTGGCTGTCGAATACCTAATTTTGATAATACACACTTATCCAGCTGCAAAAACAAGAACATTATATAAATCTACAGAAGGACCCGCTGGGCGACCCGCTGACAACCCACCCAATTCAGATGGATTGGGAGATTTGCATCGAACCGGACCTGAATTGATGGTTCGGGTGTATTGACAACCCGGACCGCCAATTTGGCAACGGTTTGGTTCTGACCTGGTCCCAGACCTGAACTGACGGTCCAGAACCGTTGCTAACACTATACCTTTCCCACTACCATTTCCCTTCCCCTTTCCCTTCCTTTTCCCCATCCTGTCATCAGTCGCCTTCCCTTTCCCCTTCTGATCCATTGATCCCATCCCTTTCCCGGTCCCTTTCTCACCGCCCTGCATGTCCTCCTCACCCTCACCGTGATCATCGTCATTGTCATGGCCAGGATGGCTCCATCCACCACTCGGTGCCCCGGGATCCACCCAGTTCTCATCATCATCATCCTCGTTGATTATCTCATCCGAATTCAGAGGTTTAACGGCCAGCAAGTCGCCTGGCTTGTACTGCCGGCAGCTTTGCGGCTCAATCTTTGCCCTGAGATCATCTCTACCATACCAAGAGGAATGCTCGACAGCGCATTTAATCTTTCCCAAGCCGGTTGTCTGCGGATTGGAGCGATTGACTTGATCCCCACAGCCACGGGGGTTGTGCCACATCCAATTGTTCATTTGGTCACGGGTTTTGTCTAACATTTGCCCCATATATGAGCGGAAGGCTGCCCACCACTAGTGTTAGCAATGCTTCCGGGTTGCCCGGCTGCGGTCTGGGTTTGGAACCGGACCAGATAATCCAGTCTGGGTTGTTACCCGGAAAGCAGGGACCCCACTGGGTTCAGGGATGGGTTGAAACCAGACCCCGGTTCCATTTTACGGTTCCTCCAACTTTGGCTCTAATTAAGTATTTGAGTTTTGATTGTATCATGACATGGTCAATATGTAAATTGTTCACCTTTAGCCGCTCTTTCGCCTCCTGCATTCAAATTGGCAATCCGACTGATATTCGTTGAATGGTTGTGAAATAATGGCTGAATTCAAGAGAAATGGGCGCGTTTTCGATTGCGACTCAACGAATACTTGTCAGATCGCAAATCTCAAACTGGGAGGTGAAAGAGCGACTAAAACTGCACAATCTACGTATTGATCACATTGTGATACGATCAGAACTCAAATACTGAATTGGAGCTAGAAATGTTGACTTTTGAGGAGTGAGTTATGTGTGGAAACCCGTTGCAACGGTTCGGTTCTGACCCGTTGCTAACCCTACAGGCCACCACTCCTGAAATGGTGAACTCCTGCTCCTGCCGTGTGGCCACATCAGCTGGCATTGTGAAAAGTGGTGAGTCATGACTGCATCAAGAAAGATTATATCATAAAAAAGGTCCCAGGCCCTCTCATCCTTGACACCGCAATCATTGTATATCCGTATGAGTGCATGGATGTGTTCCGAAATGAATCCCTTTATATGGTCCTGATCCAACGACAGGCATCGATTTATAACTGATGTCGGCATTTTTGACCTAGCAGTTGCCTTCCCCCTTTCTTTGAGGCTGTCCTTTGGTGCCATCGCTGCAAGTTGCAAATGAATCTACATCCGAGGGGTTGGCTTTAAGATACAGTTGAACGTAGCGGAAGAAAGCGCAGAGTGAACATACATAGTTGTGTAGGTTATCTGGTGTGTTTTGGAATGAGAGGCGTTGTTCTGTGCAAGTCATGTGATGTCGAGATAGTTCGGAATTGGTGTTAGCAACGGTTCTGGACTGTCACTTCTGGTCCGGGTCAGGGTCCAACCCGAACCATTGCCAAATTGGCGGTCTGGGTTGTCAATTAACCCGAACTGTCAACTCAGGTACAGTTTGATGGTGAACTCCCAACCCGGCTGGATAGGGCGGGTCGTCAGCGGGTCGCCCAGCAGGTCCATCCATAGATTCAATTAAGGCTCTTGCTTTTGGAGTATGTGAATAATATCTTATCAAAATCGCATTTTCAACAACCAAGGATATGTTTTTGCATGCATTGCAGCTTGCAATATCGATCAATTTGGAATCGGTATTTTACCATTGCTACATTGTATCTTTGTTTATCACGGCGGTCAATAATCCCATTATGAACGCGGAGATCAGTGCAATGCGTTCATTACTAAATATGCAACAACTAAAACTGTTGACGCTCCGTTGATGCTCATTTTCAGGATGCGCCTGGGAGCCTGTCGCTGTTGTTTTTGCCAGTAAAGGCTGCAAATATTTGATAAATGGATGTCTGCAACCAATTGGAACATAAATTACCCAAGATGCGAGGCTGAAAATCGTTGATGCTCCGTTGACGCTCATTCTTAGGATGCGGCAGGGAGCTTGTCGCTGTAGTTTTTCTCAGTAAAGGCTGTCAATATCTGACAAATGGATGTCTACAACCAATCGGAACATAAATTACCCAAGATGCAAAGCTAAACATTGTTGATGCTCCATTGATGCTCATTTTCAGGATTTGGCAGGGAGCATGTTGCAGTAGTTTTTCCCAGTAAAGGAAGTCAATATCTGACATATGGATGTCTACAACCAATCGGAACATAAATTACCCAAGATGCAAAGCTAAAAATCGTTGACACTCCATTGACGATCATTCTCTGGATGGGGCAGGCAGCATCTCGCTGTCTCTTTTGCCTATAAAGGCTGCCAACATATCGGTTATGCATCACAGCGACCAAAGTGTTGTGTGATTACCGTACTTACCAAACCACACATCGTTGATGCTCCGTTGACGCTCATTTTAATGTATTGTCCATTCAACATCTGCTGCCATCGATAATAGCTTTCATCATGATTTGAACATATTGGTAGTCTTTCTGCCAGATCGAGACTTAGCCTTGTGAGAAAGCCGAGCGCAGTAACATTCTTGCACCGTCCACACTCACACAACCAAAATTTATGTATCTTGCCAAATGCTTCATTGCCCCTGCTATATATCTGTTTACCAACCGATATTGACAAGCTACTGGTCACCATTCGCCCATAATGTATCACTAATTAAACTCTAGTTCAAGATAAGTGGAGAAGCTAGTGAAACATTGACACATTCTGTCGTACTTTGTTTCGAATCCCTTATTCCTCCTCGTTTCGATTGCATTGACTGTCATTAATAGCTTTTCAGCCTGTCTCTTTGACTTCCGTGTAGGCCAAATCAATCCGGGAACAGTTGGCGCAGCGCTCACATCCCGCTGCTCTGGGCATTCCAGATCCTTGATGCTATTATCTTGCTCTATATCAGATTCAACGTCCACCCCACAATCATCTTTGCTGTCATTTGGATTATCTAAGTCCCTATGCCAGTTAGGCCAATCTTCAGTGTCCGAAATGCCTCCAGGTGCGCGATCCTCTTCACTTTCGACTGGAAGACGGTTGATACTTCGGATTCGGGGGACATTCAATTTTTGAGTTCGTCCTCCAGGGAGGTCCTTTGCAGACAAAGGTGGTGGCAATGGAGATCTTTCTGACAATTTAAATGCAGCTGCACCATCATGCTGATAGAATGACCAGGATGCATTTACGATCTCTTCCGTGTCCGAAATGTATCCCACGGCCGTCATCTCCTTGTTTTGAGTATGAAATTCCTTTTGGGTAGCACATAGGTTTTGGCTGCCCTGCCACATCTCCAAAAAGTCGTGAACCTTGGCCATTCTATGCAATTTCCTTTCCTCCGCCTCTTTCTTCATTTCCGTGTCACTTTCTGTGTTCATTGTATCCAATTCTGGGTCAGCGCATGCCAGAATCCCGTTATTAGCTTGAGCAAACTGCCTTACAACAACTTTTTCGTGAAGAGTCTCGCCTGTGGTTTTTGACTGCCTCCACCCGATAACATCTCGGCCTAGGGAAATACTGGCCTCCACTGCGACACCATCTGGTATGATAGACAATATGTCGCGCGCCACATTGGAGAGATCAGCGAACTTGGAGTGCGTTTCCTGCTGTGGACGCCACCAGTCGGTTATGTCTGGTAACCAAAATGTACTGCTAATCTCCATTGGGTCGGAGTGGTAATCATTGAGATTTGGACTAATTTGCCCCCAGTTCTTTGGTGCTTCAGGTGGCGAATCCAAATAGAGCATGGCAGCAGTCAATAAGCGTGCTGCGCGATCACTTTATTCTGCTGTAGTCTCAGCCACATTGTTAGGCGTTAAGTATTCTTCATCATCGCTGGACAAATCATATGGATCAAAGGATGATTGACAGGATCCTAAACCATTTGCGAGGGGATAAGATTGCTCCTCAGTAAGCTTTTGGGTTTATTGACCAGCACACGTCGATTTTTGGCACAGTATTCATTCTCCATGTACTTCAGAAAGGCCTCTTGGTATTGGGTAGTATAGAATATCTCGTCCTCAGGATTAATATCCATTCATTTGTCCCACTTTCTACACGATCGCAACTTCTGGAAATGATCGAGGATATGTGCCGAAATGAGAAGCATGCCCGTCGATGGAGTCACTTCAGCATAATATTTGGACAGCTTCTGTCGAGCTAACTTCACGGCGAAGAACAAGTCTTCCTTCCATGGAGTCTTTTTCTTAGCCAAAGCTCGCATCACGCCATCCGTGTGATGGAACATATCATTGTACACTGCGATAATGTGGTGCAATGTGACTGTATGCCTCTTCAACATCCACAGGGTTCAATATCGGAATGGCCTCAACACTTCCATGACTTACCTCACAATGTATCATTCATCTTGAGTTGTGAAGGGTGGCCAGTGATCACCGTATTTTGGGTTTTCAAGCCACTCGCATGTGAATTCATGTAATCGGAAGGCACGCTCGAGCAACTCCAGGGTCGAGTTCCATTGGGTCTTCACATCCATAATAGGAAGTACCGTGCTGTGGACTTTGGCTTTTTGACAGTCAATGAACTCATTTCGATGACCAGGTGTTAGCGTAATCAATACACCAAGCATTCTCTGCTATATGAAGGCCAGTTTCAGCACTTTCAAAATATCATGAAATACGTACTTTCTCAATTATCTTGACAAAACCTGGTTTCATGGCCGACACCATATTAATTCTAGCGTTGCCCTCTTTTCAAAGCCTTTGACTCTTCCCAATGTCTACGCTTTCATCCTCTCCAAATTGCGGATCGCGTTCATGGGCTTCCCAAGACTTGGTGCGGCCTTTGACACCGAGACTGCTCATGAATGCACCTGAAGCCAGCTGTATGATGTGCGCCATGCACGGTATGTGGTTCCTCAACACAGGCCACTTGATTCCAGAGGCCTCAAATGTTGATTGCGGCTCGCATGTCATCGACTAATTTGAAGAGGCATTACCAGTCGTAATTCCAAGCAAACGGCCATCGGTAAGCTCAAAATGATCAAGAACATCCTTCAAATATAAGGCTCGCCTTGCTCCAGTATGTTGGCCATTGACCCATCATCCTTAATTAGCTTTCGAAAGGTGTATTGGACAGGCGATCAACCTCATCGAACACGGGTTGAACTTCACGCAATGCCCAATTTTGATCCATAGAGTAAGCAATGACCGATGTTATGGCTAGTTTGTTTGTTGATGTCCATCGATCCAGAGCTAAACTAACTTAATTTCGTGATGGCGATTCCTTCTCAATTGCATCCACGGTCAGTGCATATCCCCTCCGGCAAATGTTACTGCGGGTTATAGCAGATGGCAGCACTAAGTCATCCCGTAACGCCTTTTATGACCGTCATAGATCTAGATTTGATATAGCGTTGCATGGAATATGAGCCGAAACAAATCTGAACATGAGGTAGCGATTCCATGTGTCTTGGTGCAATTCGGAAGTTTCAAAGTCCTTCGCTGCCAGTTTGGGATGTTTTGCCTGTCATTTCTGTCAGTATAGATCAACATAGATGTCAAATCTGATCTTCCTCTGCGAACTTACTATTGTGATTACTCAACTTTCTTGCCTCTTCAGGATGGCCAAAGTGTTAAGGGTTCTCCCTTAATAAGAGTATATGTACCTGGGATAACTGAAAGGGTACTTGTCAGTGAAATAACCTTCGGGCCACCTGACTTGCAAAACGACTACCCTAGGTAT
>Ga0307515_10000874_pt1 | contig 69222 bp, 57 predicted proteins | sample 17_EM_MG_FD_194513 | JGI IMG/M metagenome (GOLD analysis project Ga0307515, IMG submission 194513) | Populus trichocarpa ectomycorrhiza microbial communities from riparian zone in the Pacific Northwest, United States - 17_EM | ecosystem: Host-associated > Plants > Roots > Unclassified | place... | reverse complement strand
TCAAGGACGACAAAGACGTTATCGTATACGCCTTGGAGAAAGTTATCTCCTACGCTAGAGGAACTCAACAAATATTCGTGGCTCAGTGTGTTTGGTGGCTAGGATCTATTATCGGTCTCGAGCAGGGATTGATTACCTACATCGACAATCGACAGTCCCGGATTAAAGTAAGAGTCATTCCCGAGGAGTCCGAAACAGTAGATAGGGAGACTGTATCTCCGGACCCTAGGGATATTCAAGAAGAGGATCAACAAGACAAGGTCCTGAGGGAGTGCGAAGATTATCTAAGAGATTCTAGACAGCAAAGAGAGATCGCCGCCTTAAAGGCTTCAGGAAGAAAGTCAACCGGGCTAATAAATCCTACCTCGGACTCTAAGAAAATTCTAAAGAGAAACTGCCGAAGTCAGAGCCGGATAGCAAGGAACGATAAGGAATCAAAAGTAGTTGGGATTGATCAAGACGAGCTCCGGAGACGGAGGTCAACAGGAGAGTGTCTGCGTTGTGCTTGGCCCTCCAATAGGAAAGGACATCATCAGGTCGTTGATTGCAGAAGACCCATTAAGCTAGATAAAGGAACGACATCCTTTCCAGAGAATAAGCAGCAACGAAAGCTTAAGCAATTAAACCAGAAATACACGATAAAGGATAATCATATCGATCAGAGTGGTTCCGAGGAATCCTCAGATTAAGTTAAATTAAGATATAGGATCTACGGCTGTACGCACCCATAGTACTTAGCGAAGTATTATTGGATAGGTGTTGTTACCCCTGTAACAATGCTCAATGCAATTGAAAGAAGGAGGAATGAGGGAATGAAGAAAAAGAAGGACAGAATGCGACAATGTTTCACCAGCTTCGTGATGAATCTTGACCGAGAGTTTCAGATAGAGATATATTATGATCGAATAGTGAGCAGCAACTTGTCAATATCGGATGATAACGAGATGTATAGCAGGTGCAATGAAGCATTTGCCAAGATAGATAAATTTTAGCTGTGTGAGAGCGAACAGTGCAAGAATGTTACTGCACTCGACTTTGCCACAGGGCCAAGTATTAATATGTGAGAACGACTACCAATATGTACAAATCATGATGAAAACTATTATCGATGGCAGCTGATGTTGAATGGACAATACATCAAAATGAGCATCAAAGGAGCGTCACATCAGCAATATGTATTTTAGTCACTGGAAGACTCCAGGAGTGTCTGAGAGGATGTGGAGTATAAACTTGGATGCATCAATATCAGCAGAGTATCAGACAATAGGAGAGCATTCCAGCCGGCCTTCAAAGTAACTGGGATCTCTGATGACTGCTACAGGAGTACCATGGGAGTAATTGTGATATGATTGGGAACACCTCGGAGCGCCAGAGTAAACTTTGGGTGCACCTGGAAGCACCTGCGAGCACCGGCGATAAGCATGGGACCGCCGATGACAAGCCAGGGTGCGCCTGGGAGCGCTAGACTACATTCAGGGTGCGATGGCGAAAAGTCTGTGTGCGCCGTCGACAAGTCTAGGTGAGCCGACGACGAGCCTAGGAGCGCTGGCAACAAGTCGGGGAGCACCTTGAATCATTGAAGAGCAGTCTGGGAAAAGCAACATCTTCTTTGGGAACGCTGCTGGTGCACCTGAAAATCATAGCTACTACATATTGTTCAACGATTGTTAAAACTCATGTATTCTGTTTGTATTCTCATCAATGTATGTATATAGCTACCGATCTACACACAGTATATCTGGATTGGCTGCAGACGCCACTTGAGAGGAATTCGAGGTGCGCCAGAAATTGACGATCGAATGCACTTAGAGATACACTCCGAGGCAGTGATCGAGTGACTTTGGCGATGCACTTGCAGGTGGTAATCGAGTGTATTTGGAGATGCACTTGGAGGCCATGATGGAGCGAACTTGGAAGCCGTAATCGAGCGAGTGTAGACGAGTACTTTGAAGCGCTCGATGGATGGCTCACCGGGTGCTGAGACTCTATTCATCAGTCAGTTAACTTGCAACTGTGGGGATGTGACAAGGTGACTTCACCTTTGAGCTGCAATGGAGAGCTGGCTGATAGAGGTCGATCGTGTAGGGAGGCACGCCGGAAGCTGAAGCTGAAATTAGGGGTCAACTCGTAATCATGGGAATGAAGGGAAGACAAACAATCTTGTGTACTCAGTGTATGCTGTACTCGTGGTATGCTGCACTCAGTGTATGCTGTACTCGGTGTATGCTGTTCTTGGTGTATGCTGTACTCGGTGTATGCTGTACTCGGTGTATGCTGTACTCGGTGTATGCTGTACTTGGCGTCAACTCATGATCATGACATGGAGAGATAGAGAGGGATAACTTAACTTTGTGATCTGCAATAATGTTAGAGTTGTGGACGAGAAAGAGCGAGATGGGCGATGAGAATGAGAACGATGTGGAGGATACGAGGGGATATGAGACATCATGGGAGCGACTTGCCTGATTGGGTTAGGAAGACCTCATATTGGTGTAATCACAAGCTGGATCAGGACTTGGGCGCAATGTATCAGCGATGGTGAATGGACTCGCACACAAAATTCTCTTAAGTCCCAGTTTCTCATGATGATTTCCCCCAGCTCCTCTCATTGCTCTCATTCCCATCCTGAAGTCGACCATCACCTAAGAACACGAAGTTAAGTCATCGCTCTATATCTCACCATGCCATCATCAAGAGTTAACACCGAATACAGCATACACTGAGTACAGCCTACACCAAGTACAGCATACACCGAGTACAGTATACACCAAAGGACTGCATACACTGAGTACCGCATACACCACATACTGCATCATCCCAGGATGGACTGTCTCCTGCTCCCAGCGAGTCCCTCATCTCTCGGCAGACCATGTTGTACTCGATTGTTTCAATTCCCACAATTTTTGAGTTAACCAAAGAATCGAGTCTCAGGTCCCGTCGCCCCTCCCTCCTGAACAACCGCCTCCAGATTGACCGCCTCCAAGTACACCTTCTATCTCGCTCAATCACGACCTCCAAGTGCATCTCTAAACTCGCCGGATCATAGTCTCCAAGTGTATGCCCAAACTCACTCGATCACATCCTCCAAGTGTATCTTCAAACTCACATGATCCCGGCCTCCAAGTGCATCTCCAAACTCGCTCCATCACAGCGTCCATGTGCATCATTAAGGAGCAATTGCGGGTGTACTGAGATTCAGGGGTAATGGAAGTGGGAATCGTGATGGGGAGTATATATCCGGCAGTCCCCGGAGTCGATAGACATCATCTCATTTGCATCTTATCTTGTCATGCCATGAAAATACAGTCTCTCATTCCCAACTTTTTGGTCTCACTCGCGATATCATGGATCCACGCAATTGTGTGGGATCATCAACGCCTTGTTGTATCACAGCTTCTCACCCGATTCTTACGCTCCTCGAACTTGAACCGCACTTTCTCATGAATTCCCTTCAGATCTCGCGAGAGGCGCGGCGAAGTGTTGATGGTTGGCTCTCTGCCTTCTCGCTCCATTGTTTCACCTCAACAGCCTTCAAGTGGTGCATCTCTAAGTTCTCAATCGGAGTGTCCAGGTGCTTCCCCAATTATCCTCGAGTACCATCTGCAGCCAGATTGACCATATGTATATATAAAGAGAGACTCAAATAATGTATGCCATATTATGATGTAGCGAATCTTGTGACTGTAACAGACGAAATGCCTTGTAGTTATGTCAGAGCCACTGCTGTGATAATATGGCATCAAATCTCCCGCAGAGCTGCGCAGCGGTTTCGGCCGCTGTCGAAGTATCCCACAGAGCTGTGCAGTGGTCTCAGCTTCTCACAAAGTCTCCCACAGATCTGCGCAGAGGTCTCAAGAGCTTCCAAATTTGACTATCCTAGATGGAGCATGATGAATGCACCTCCATAACTGCAGGTGCTTTCAGGAGCACCTTAGAATGCTCTTGCAGAGTCTGAGAGAACTTTGCCCAGCTCCAGGGGGGTCTAGGAGCATCTGGAAGTACTTAGAAGCCCTGATGAGGTTGCCAGGAGTGTCTGGGAGGAATGCGTGTGGCTTCCGGACCGAATTCCATTTTGTTGATGCATGTAGAGTGAATTGACATGATCCCTGGACTTCACCTATAACCATTTCATAGGAGGCTGTTTCCGCCGCAGTTTTCCCGTCATTATTGGAGCAGACAACAATTGCAGCCCAATTCACTGCCAGTGTTCGGATCATTCCACAGATCTCTGTTCCTTGCCAGGTGCAGCTTTTCAATAAATAGACTGGTTGAGAGAAGTGCTGGAGGCTTCGATATCATGGCACCGATGTGAATCGATTCTGAAATTGATCCTTGATATCTCTAGCTTGTATATATCTTCGCTGGCAGTGCACTAAGTCTTTAACTTAACACAGGAGCAGCTGATGCAATTCCATCAGCAACGACTCTGGTTTCCATCAGATACAGCCGGGTGTTTGAGACGGCTCTGACAGCTTTGAGAGAACCTCGTACCCTCTGACAGAAAAATACACACTTTGTGTCGCCTTGGCGACTGGTTACATTGCATACATACATCTCCCAGAGTTTACGTGACCAATGTAGTGGCCTTCAGGTGCACCTGGGACCACCTGGGAGCACGTTGAATCACTGTAGCACAGTCTGGGAAAACATCTCCTTTTGGAATGCTGCTGGTGCGCATGGAAATCATAGCTACTACTTATCATTCAACGATTTTCAAAACTTATCCATTCAGTTTGTATTCTCATCTATGTATCTATATATCTATATAGCTACCTGTCTACACATGGTATATCTGGACTGGCACCACACGATGATTGAGAGCAATTCAGGGTGCACCTGAACAGGAGGATCAAGTGAACTCGGAGATACACTCCGAGGCTGTGATTGAGCGCCTTTGGAGATGGAATAGAAGACCAAGATTGAGTGAACTCAGAAATGCACTGGGTGGCTGTGATCGAGCGAGTTTGGAGATGCACTTTGAGGCTGTGATCGAGTGAGTCTGGTGATGCACTTTGTACGCCAGATTGAGTGAACTCAGGTATTCTCAGGGAGGCCGTGACCGAGCGAGTTTGGAGGAGCACTTTGAGGCAGTCATTGAGCCAGTTTGGAGACACACTTGGAGGCCGTGATCGAGCGCATTTGGAGATGTTCTTGGAGACTGAGATTGTGTGCACTCAATAATGCACTGGGAGGCCGTGATGGAGGGAGTTTGGACATGCACTTGGAGGCAGAGATCGTGTGAACTACAAGATGCAATCCAAGCTGTGATCGAGCGAATCCAGAGATGCAGTTGCAGTAGGCTATGATCGAGGGAGATCAGAGGAATTGTTGGGGGTGGTTGATCTAGAGGCGTTCAATGGGACGCACGCAAGGTGCTGAGAATCTATTCATCGGATAGTTCACTCGAAACCGTGGGAATGTGGTGAAGTGACTTCACCTTTTAAGCTCTCATGAAATCGTGAGAATGAAGGGACGACAGTCAATCTGAGGTGCATGCTGCACTCGGCATATGCTGCACTCGTTGTATACAGCATTCAGTGTTAACTCCTGGTGATGGCATGGAGAGATAGAGATGGATGACTTAACTTTGTGTTCTTGCAATGATAGTAGAGTTGTGGACGAGAAAGAGAGAGATGGGGGATGAGGATGACAACGCTATGGATCATTCGAGCGCACCTGAGACATCAGAGGTACGACTTGCCTGATTTGGTTTAGAAGTCCTCGTATTAGTGGTATTACCAGCCGGATCGGGACTCATGCCTGCCGTATCATGGATGGCAAATTGACTCACATACGTAACTCTCTTAACTCCCAGGTACTCATGATGATTTCCCCCATCTCCTCCGATCTCTCTCTTTCTTGTCCTCAACTCTACCATCACCTAAGAACACAAAGTAATGTCATCCCTCTGTATCTCTCCATGCGATGATCATCACTCAACACCGAGTACAGTGTACATCAAGTACAGCATCATCCCATGATCGACAGTCTCCCACGCCCAGCCAGTTTCCCATCTCTCTGTGGATGAGGTTGTACTAAACTCTCTACACTCCCACAATCACGAGTTAGCAAATAATTACGGTCTCAGCTGCCGTTGCGCCTGACTCCATATCGACCACTTTGAAGTACTCCTCCAACATCGCTTGACCATAGCCTGCTGGTGCATCTCCAAACTCGCTCAGTCACAGTCTCGCAGTGCCTCTCTGGGTTCACTCAATCTCGGTCCCCAATTGCATCTCCAACCTCGCTTGATCACGGCCTCAATGTGCATATCTGAGTTCACTCGATCTCGGCCACAAAGTGCATCTCCAAATTCGCTCGATCACGGCCATGAAATGTGTTTCTGAGTTCACTGGATTCTGGCCTCCAAATGCATCTCTGAGTTCACTTGATCTCATCCTCCAAGTGCATCTCTCAACTCGCCCTTTGATGACCTCTAAGTACATCATTAATCAGCGACCGTGCGTGTACGGAGAATCAGGGGTATCGCTGGTGGACTGGGAGACGGGGAGTACATATTCGGCAGACACCGGGGTAGACTGACATCATCCCATTTTCATCCCATCTTATGATACAACCAAAATACACACTCTGTCTTTCCCAACTTTTGGTCTCAGTTGCTCTTTCCGAGATGTCGTGGATCTACCCAATTGCGTGGATTCCCACAGTCAGGTAGTATCATATGCTCTCACTGTCTTCCTAGTCTGCTTGAGCAAGAACCGTGCTTCTCACAAATTCTGTTTGGATGTTGCGAGAGGTGAGGCGGAAGGTCGATTGTGGGCTCACTGCCGTCTAGCTCCATTGTATCACCACAATGGCCTCCAAGTGGTGCCAATTATACTAAACTACCATTTGTGGCCAGATTGACCGTATGTATATATATAGAGATACCTAAACAGTGCATGCCATATTATGAGGTAGCGAATCATTTGACTCTAACGAAGACGAATATGATAGATGAAATGTCTTCTGCGTATGGAATCCTGTTTGTGGCTTGCGGACAGATTTACCGTTTGTAGATGTACCCAATTAACCCATTATGACGAATGGTCAAAGTTGGCCACAACGCCCCAGCATTCCTGTACAATAACATACCGACCGAGTGAGAAGACACTGCAAAACTGCGATCGGAGTGGGATATGCAATGTGACCCGTTGTATTGGCGCAGGGCACAATGAATTTTGCAACTGGGGTGTTTCTGACGGCTCGAACGGAGCGCGTCCACTGCGATGCAGCCATTCCATCCGGACAGAAATATTCTTTGCTGATGTCTTCAGGCTGCTACAGCTGATAGACATTGCAGAGAGCGTATCGCCCCAACTGGTTGCGGATTGGGCGGACACTTAGAGTGTGCAAAGGATCAACAGTAATGTCCTCCAGCAGCTCCGGGTAAATATGCCGGTCTCTTGAGTTATTGTGGGGTTGAAAAGCTGAATGCCACATCGGCCCACCTTCAGGAATTTGACACATCGGGCATGAGCCATATGAGACTTGTGCAACCATGACTTGTGCCGGATAATCCTCGACCCAGGCAGCCAACAGAGGGTAACATTGTCCCTGGAGTCCATCTGCACCATCTCATTTCAAGCCAGCGCCAGTGATGCAAAGATGCCTAAGTTGAGACAGCACAGTTCCAACCGCATTGTACCATGCTTCGTCAATGTTTTTGGCACCTTTCGGGGGACATGGGATATGTCTAACTAGCATCCAGGCATGCCTGGTAGGTGTCCAGCAGATATCTTTTCGAATTTCACCAATCGTGAGGTACGGTGGCCAGGTATGCTGATTGCCCAAAAGATTGGTCATGGGTGTCTTGTCGGATGCACATATGACGGGCACAATCGTCGCTCCGGCAAGAATATGATCCTGTGTATCCCACCACCAGTCTTCCGTATTCATCTCGCTGTAGATTTGATTACAGTCAGAGTCCGCAAGGAGCACCAGTTCAAAATTGAGGTTTGCCTGAATTTGGAGATCGGACAGCAGGAACAGAATACATTTGAAAATATCCATGTAGAATCATTTTCCAAAAATATCTGAGTCATCTTCAGTTAAACTATCATCGCAGAGCCCGAAATCGAGTTCAGAGAGCAATTTTCCGATGGCTTCTGCTGATTGGAATGATTCGATTCTGATGTTGTCCAGTTCATGCCTGAGATGTTTGTTATGGCGTTCTTACTTGCAATAAAAAATACAACATTTATTGAATCAGTGTGACAGCCGCCTAATCTAAGAAACTATTTCTTTCCTTGTCTTATCCCAAGACTCAATCTCTTGACCTTCTTCAAAAGCTCTCCATTCTATCTGAACCCACTATATGGAAGTTCCTTCCAATCTGCAGAGTAAACCTCCCCAGGATATCCCCACTCTTCGGGTGATTCTTCGAATGGTATTAACCCTGTAGAAGTGAATCGATCTACTGGGTAACCAATACGGATTGCGATGACAAAAAGACACACCACTCGAGTGATGTGGGTTAAGGACTGCCCATTCAGGTGAACAATAGGATCGCCGAAGTGTTCGACGTTCTTCTGATTTGCGTATCGACATCGTGTCAACCGGTGTCCAGGCATATAAGCCGAAGTCACGGATGTAGTGTTAGCAACCTTTCCAGACCGTCACTTCGGGTCCAGGCCTGGGTCCAAATCACACTGTTGCCAATTTGTAGGTCCAAGTTGTCAATAAACCCAAACCATCAACTCGGGTATGGTTCGATGGTGAACTCCCAACTTGTCTGGGTTGGGCGGGTTGTCAGCGAGTCGCGCAGTGGGTCCATCCATAGATTCAAATAAGGCCGGTGTTTTGGAGTCTGTTAATAGTATCTTATGAAACCGCGTTTTCAACAACCGATGATAAGTGTTTGCATGCTTTGCAGCTTGCAATATGGATTAAGTTGGAATCGGTGTTTAACCTTTGAAACATTGTATTTTTGCCTAAAAGGGCTGTCGATAATGCCATTATGAACGCGAAGATTCACACAATGCCTTGATTACCAAATATGCAACAACTTAAACTGTTGACGCTCCGTTGACGCTCATTTTCAGGATGCGACAGGGAGCATGTGGCTGTCGTTTTTGCCAATGAAGGCTGCCAGTATTTGATGATTGGATGTTTGCAAATAATCGGAATATAAATTACCCAAACTGCGATTCTAACAAGTGTTGAGGCTCCGTTGACACTCATTCTCAGGATGCGTCAGTGACCATGTTGCTGTAGTTATTCCCATTACAGGCAGCCAATATCTGATAAATGGATGTCTGCAACCAATCAGAACATAAATTATCCAAGATGCGAAGCTGAAAATCGTTGAAGCTCCACTGACGCTCATTCTCAGAATGGGGCGGTGTCCCTGTGGCTGTCTCTGTTGCCTATAAACGCTGCCAATGCGTCGGTTAGGCATAAGACCGACTAACTGACTCTATAATTACCGTACTTACAAAACCACAAATCGTTGCTGCTCCGTTGACGCTCATTCTCAGAATATTGCGGTGACCATGTTGCTGTCTATTTTGGCTATAAAAGCTGCCAATACATCGATTATGCATAAGAGCGACCAAATCACTGTGTAATTGCTGTACTTATGAAACCGCAAAGCGGTGGCGCTCCGTTGACGCGCATTTGCCGAATGGGGCAGTGAGATTGTTGCTGTCTCGTTTCCCTACAAAAGCTGCCAATACATCGGTTATGAATAAGAGCAATCAAATCAGTGTGTAATTACCATACTTACAAAACCACAAATCGTTGACGCTGGGCCGTTGACGCTCATTTTCATTTATTGTCCATTCAACATCTGCTGCCATCGATAATAGTGTTCATCATGATTTGAACTTATTGGTAGTCTTTGGGACAGATTGAGACATGGCCCTGTGGCAAAACTGGGCGCAGTGACATTCTTGCACTGTTCGCTCTCACACGACTAAAATTTATGTATCTTGCCACAAGCTTCATTGCGCCTGCTATACATCTGTTTATCAACCGATATTTAGAAGCCACTGCTCACTATTCGCCAATAATATATCTCTATCTGAAACTCTCGGTCAAGATACATAAAGAAGCTGGTGAAACATTGACCCATTCTGTGCTACTTTTGTTCACCAGCTTATTCCTCCTCATTTCAATTGCATTGACCGTCATCAACACCTTTTCAGCCTGCTTCTTTGACTTATGTTGTGGCCTGATCAATCTGGGAATATTTGGCGCAGCGCTTACATCCCGCTTCTCTGGGCATTCCGGACCGTCCATTCTATCGTCCAGCTCTATACCAGATTCAATATTCGCAAGGCAATCATCTTCGCTGTTACTTGGATTATCAAAGTCCCCATTCAAGTTAAGCCAATCTTGAGTTTCCGAAATGATCTCAGTTGCGCTATCCTCATCACTTTCGACGGGACGATGGTTGATGCTTCAGATTCCGCGGACATTCAATATTTGAGTTCGTCCCCCAGGGAGGTCGGTTGCAGCCAAAGGTGGTTGCAGAGGAGATCCTTCTGACATTTGCAATGCAGCCGCACCATCATGATGAAAGAGTTACCAAGATGCTTTGACCATCTTTTCCGAGTCCGAAATGTATCCCACAGCAGCCATCTGCTTGTTATGAGTGCAGGATTCCTTCTGGGTAGCACGTAGGTTTTGGCTGCCATGCCACAGCTCGAAACAGTCGTAAACCTTAGTCATTCTGTGCAAGTTCCTTTCCTCCACCTCTTTCTTCATTCCCTAGTAATTTTCTGTGTGCCTTGTATCAAAGTCAGGGTCAGCGCCGGCCCAAATCCTTGTATTGGCTCGAGCGAACTGCCTTGAACGACCATGTCACGAGTGGTCTCGCTTGGAGTTTATGACTGCCCCCAGCTGATAATATCCCAGCTAAGGGAGAAACTGGCCTCCAATCCGACAGCATGTGGTATGATAGAGAGTACATCGCGCGCAACATTGGAAGAATTGACATACTTTGATTGCGTTTCCTCATGTTGATGCCACCAGTCGGATATGTCCGGCAACCAAAATATACTGCTAATCACCACTGGGTCGGAGTGGTAATCATTGAGATTTGGATTATTCTGCCCCCAGGTCTTGGCCGCTTCAGGCAGCGAATTCAAATAGAGCCTGGCAGCGGTCAATAAGTGTGCTGTGCAATCTCTTTGTCTGGTTGTCTTCTCCGCGACATTGTTAGGCGTTAAGTATTCTGTATCACCTCTGGGCAAATCATATGGATCAAAAGATGATTAAGTGGATCCTGAAGCTGCTGCAGAGTGGATCAATTTGCTGCTCGGAAAGCTTTCGTACTTATTGACCTGCACATGCCAATATTTGGCACAGTATTCAATCTCCACATACTTCAGAAAGGCCGCTTGGTATGGAGTAGTAAATGATGTCTCGTCCTGAGGATTATTATCCATTCCCTTGTCCCACTTTCCAAACAATCGCAACTTTCAAAATGGATCGAGGATATGTGCAGAAATGAGAAGCATACCCAATGTTTGAGTCACTTCAACGTAGTTTTTGGACAGCTTCTGTTGAGCTAACTTCACAGGGAAGAACAAATCTTACTTCTATGGTGTCCTCTTCTTCGCCAAGGCTCCCATCACACCGCCCAGATAATCGAAGATGTCATTGTACACTGTGATTGGGTAATGAAATGTGACTGTATGCCTCTTTGACATCCACAGGGTCCAATATTGAAATGCTCTCAATACTTCCATGACATACTTCACAGAGGTACATTCATCTTGAGTTGTGAACAGTGGCTGGTAATCAGTGTCCTTTGGATCTTGCAGCCACTTGCATGTGAATTCCCGTAATCGGTAGGCGCGCCCGACCAACTCCAGAGTTCAGTTGCAACGTTTCTTCGCATCCATAATAGGTAGTACCACAAAGCGAACTGTGGCTTTTTGACAGTCATTAACTCATTTCGACGACCAGGTGTCAGCGTAATCAATTTAGCAAGTATTGACTGCTATATGAATGTCAATTTCAGAACTTTCAAAATATCAAGAAATATGTACTTTCTCAATTATCTTTGCTAAACCTGGTTTCATGGCTGACACCTTATTCATTGTAGCATTGCCCTCTTTTCGAAGTCTTTGACTCTTGACCATGTCTATGCTTTCATTCTCTCCAAATTTCTGATTGCGCTGATGGGCTTCCCAAGACTTGGTGCGTGCTCTTACACCAAGACTGCTAATGAATGTACTTGATGTGAGCTGTATGCCGTGCGCCATGCATGGTATGTGGTCGCTCACAGCAGGCCACTGGATAACAGAGCCCACAATTGTTGAGTGCAGCTCGAGTGCCATGAAGTATTTTGAGGACAGATTATCAGTCGTAATACCAAGCAAACGGCTGTCGGTAAGGTCAAACAAATTAGGCACGTTCTTGAAATGTATGACCATGCTCGCTCCTGTATGTTGGCCCTTCACCTATCATCGTAGATTAGGTTTCGGAACGGGAAAGAACTAGCGATCAACCTCATTGATCGTGAGTTGAACTTGATGCAATGCCAAATTTTGCTCGACGTAGTGAGCCATGACTGATGTTATGGCTAGCTTGTTCGGTGATGTCCATCCGTCCAAAGCTAAACTAACATCCTTTTGTGATTGCAATGACTTCCAAATTGCATCCACGCTCAGTGCGTGATCCCGACCGCAAGCATAGCTAAGAGTCGTAGCAGACGGCAGCACTAGGTCATCATGTAATGCCATATATGACCATCGTAGCTCTAGATTTGATATAGCGTATCATGGAATATGAGCCGAAACAAATCCTAACATGAGGTAGAGATTCCACATGTCTTGGTGAAATTCGAAAGTTTCAAAGTCCTCAGCTACCAGTTTGGAACCTGTTGTCTCTCATTTCGGTCAATATGGATCAACCTGGATGTCAAATATGATCTACCTCTGGGAACTTACTATTGTGATTCCTCGACATCCTTGCCTCTTTGGGATGGCTAGAGATATTTTATCAACCATCGAACTAGTCAAAACAGGAACCTCAGACTCTGTTGTTTCGTTTGAGATTGCAATGTGAGCTTTTGCCAGCAAGTGTTTCGCCATTTAGCTGGTTCCATGTTCTGATGGATGGCAAAGAACTTGATGAAAAATGATACCTATGATGCAAGGGCTGCCGGTTTCCTCAATTCCACAATGTGAATAGAATCGCCACGAAGGCGCATGTCTAGAATCATTCCAAGCAATCGGCAGCTTCTAGCCTACACTCCATGAAGCCCACCAATCATTGAAGATGATTAGTAAAGTCAGGTTGCTCAAATCGCGAGTTAAGACACATTCATTTCTGTATGAGATCATAACCTGGAGCAATGAGGTGGTCAAAGATTTTGAATCCGACATGGCGGGAGGAATTAGAAACCTGGGCAATCCGACTCGAAAGACTGCCAACAGTCATAATACAGTAAAGCAGTGTGCGGCTTCTTAAATATTGACTCCACAGCTAGAAGCAAAAAAATCAGATCTGGGAGACATTGCATGCATATTTGTGAAGGTGTATACAAGGACATATTGAAAAGACTGACCGCATAAGACTCAATTCAGTAACAACGCGATGCAGATCATTGCTGTGTAGCTTACGGAGCCCCCACAAGAATTGTCGACACTCTATGGGCGGTGGATTGTAGGAGGCAGATGCGATATCATCACAAGCGGTTTTGCCCATACAGGCAGCTGATGAGTTGATTATGGAATAACGTCATTCCATAGCCCTTAGATTATCGAAGATGCATAACAAAGAATCGTTGACGCACCATTGACGCTCGTTGTTAGGAAGTAGTTGCGATATCGTCACTAGCATATTTTGCCATAAAGGCAGCCGATGCAGTGATTATGAGTCAAAGGCAATACACAGCACTTCGAGTTCCGATGATGCGAGACCAAAAATTGTTGACGCTCCGTTGACCCTCATTTCTAGGAAGTGGTAGCGATATCTTCACTAGCATTTTTGCTCATAAAGGCAGCCGATGGGATGACGATGGGTTAATGCCATTCCGTAGCCCGTAGATTGTCTAAGATGCAAGACCAAAAATTGTTGACGCTACGTTGACGCTCATTTTGAAGAGGTGGTAGCAATATTGTCACTACCATGTTTGCCCATAAAGGCGGCCGATACATTGATTATGGGTTAATGCAGATGCACAGCGCATTGAGTGACCATCATACAAGACCTAAAATCGTTGACGCTCTTTGACAGTCATTTTTAGGAGGTGGTAGCGATATTGTCGCGACCATTTTTACCCATTACAGCGGCCAACACTTCGATTATACCTTCATATTGTCGCACAGCTGTTTGATTATCCAAGATGCATAAACAATAATTGTTGACGCTGCGTTGACGCTCATTTTCAAGAGATAGCAGCGGTGTCGACACTAGCATTTTAGGCCTCAGAGTCCGCCAATACTTTGATTATGTATCACAGAGACCATGTATTTTGTTTGAGTATCAGATTCACAAGACCAACAATCATTCACGCATTGTTGACGTGCATTTCCAGGATGGGTTACCGAGCGTGTCGCTATCCTTATTACCTATAAAAACCGCCAATTCAATTACTTTGGAAAGATGTGACTTTGCAGCCCTTTGTTTGCCGAAAATGTAAGACCAAAAATCGTTGACGCTCCATTGACGCTCAACTTAATGTCATACTCACAGTCAGTGGATGCTCAACAGTTGAATGTAAAAATGCATGTAGTCGTCATTGGCAGCCAATAAATTGTCTCTATGTATAGAGATTTGCATCCAAATCCCTCCGAGCCCTTCAATATCTGATCCACAACTGGACACCTTATCTCAGTGATGAATGACGTTGGCTGATCAGGTTCCAGCACTTTCCGCTGGCTGTTAACCGCATATAGATCTGTACAGTAGTTTTTGATATAGTTAGCCCGACTTCCTCACCTTTCCACATCCAGGTCATTCTCCACGATTACCTGGACCTGCCATAAGCAATTTCGAACATCACGACCATGTGCGCAAGGGTTGTGCAGAGAATTATGCAGTCAGATGCATGATCGTATGCAGCATGACAGTCTTCACTTATTTCGCATTGCATTGCGCGTTGACCGCTGCATCTATTACTCGGATTACATCACTCACTTATATTTTGTAAGTGAGTTCTGTCTCTGATGGGGTTTTCATTGTCTGACTAACCAGTAATGGGCAGGACGATATCATGTTCATTGGTTGTCAGTCAATGAGATTTGAAGTCTAGAACATTGGCATGGCCTATCTGACCCTTGTACATGCATAGACGAATTATCATGTCTCATAATTTGGCCACCGAAATCAATTAAAAGCTGACACGTTGCAAAATAGATAGAGGTATTACGTCTCAAATTGATACATCGTCACAAATTCCAATTTGCACATTTAATCCGCTGGCAACGCAGGAGCCGTCACCATGTCTTGGTTGGAATCCAATTTCTATATGGGAATTCGCTTGCGACCCAATATGCATGGGTTGAAGCGGACGGGTTTGACATGCTCCGATTTCTGAGTCGTAGACGAATCGGGAATTCGTGTGGGCGGGAGGGACCAAATGTTGTGGTGTCAGTGCGGAATCTGCATACCAAGGGTCATTTGACTACTCCCCGGTTGAGACGTCACTTGCGGCATTTGCAATTCTCTGGGGATCATGTCGTGAAACTCCCTAGGCTCACCAAATGTCGTTGGCGCAGATGACACTGCATCATCAACTGATTGCGTTTGAAAGTTAGCCGGGACCTTCAATTCGTTCATCCCGGACTTCATATCCCTCTCACGGCAGTAGTTGGTCGTGTCTCCCCAACCTCGTTTCGGCAATTGGTCAAGCTTGATCTGCTTGTGCCGAAAATGCTCCATGCGATACTGTACCGTGTAAGCGATGGTGCCCATCACCCAGCTGGGTTCGTCATCTTCGCCAAGCTTGCCCGCCACAGAATCTTCTTCATCATCATCTTCGTCTCAGCCATCATCCTCTTTGTCGGAACTTGCAAGATCGCTCAGACAATCTCCAATGGGATCCAATATCCCCTCAAATGTTGTTTCGGGCTTGGTGATTGTCAATCCCGCCTTTTAAGCGTTTCTCATATCATCTTGCACCTGTTGAATTACTGTCTCGGCGTCTTCAACTCGCATTCTTGACCGAGCAGTCTCTCTTTCCACATTATCCTCAATCCATATCTCCTTCCCTACGTTGCTGAAAATGTGAGTCTCTCGTCGTTTCCCCACCGCAAGCTTCTTTTTGGAACGCAAGCCGCGCAATGCTAAAATTGGTCGGAAGTGTTCTGCTTCCCAACTGCTCTTGCATTTATTCGCTTGATGACATCATCGTGGGCAACACTGTGTTGCTTAGCGGTATTTACCAGCTGGTAGTAGTGAGAGGTTCATTGTTGGAGCATTGACTGTGGAATGTTGTGTTGAATTTGTTCATTGACGGGATGTTGGATATTGCATGATATTGACCACATAGAGGCGAGCTGCATCTTTATGTCGAGGTTGGTACACTGAATGGACTTGAACAAAACAAAATCTGCATAATGACCATCACTGCATTGGGAATTGCGATGCTAACCGTCCATGATGACATGATGTTTAGCGTCTGATGTATGTATGATCTCAGGGATTTCTTGAGACAAACATCAGCAGATGTCCATTCCGTCAGAGAATGTACCTTTGTTATCCCGCAAAGACGAGATCTCAGCCGTTGTTCACCGTGATTTATCTCTGTAATCAACCACACTCTGGCATCGAACCGACTCGGTATATATCACAGGACGGTTGGATACCCGTGCAACAGGCAGCGATGCGCAACAGGATTCATGTTCTGCAGAATGAGCAAGTTGACTGTTACGCATGCCATTTTGACTTGACGCTCACTATAGATTTCTAAGGACTTCCCACATCTTTCAGTCATCTTCTTCCTGAGGACTTCCCACTTCATTTCGTTATCCTCAACTCTTCACTTCCACAGCAGCAAATCATGACCCCACAAATATCTCTGCAAGGTGAGAGTGGAACAGAATCGAGCAGAATGACTGGCACTTCTTCCAACACACCTCCCTCTGCAACCCAACTACAATGCAGACACCACTTAGTTCGCCGTGACGCGGCAAATGCAGCCACCAGAGATATATCCTTTGACGCACAGATACAGATTGTCCGTAGAACCGGAAGCAGCAGGCATAGAAAGCAGCACGCGATCGGATAAAATTGTTGTCGTATTGAGGTACCCAGCCATCACCTAATAGGATAGGATAGAGCTGATATACGTGGGGAGCTGCGTGATAGTTTATAGCCTCCCTTAATGGGCGCAAGGTCAACGATGGCATTTGTCCGCAAAGTCCACATAATTGAACATGATTATGTAGCCCACTCTGGGATTTTGGCGGACGAATTCAGTGATAAGAATTCCCAGGAGTGGCCCAAACAGACTTTAATCACCTTAGTGGATGCTACGGATACATATATGGTTGAGGTAATAGCCAAATCTAATATGTAGATGCAGCAACTAATTTGTTGTAGGTTTTCAACATGTTTGCAACTATTGCAAGGCAATGAGGTCGATTACAGCTAGAACAGTCTGACATGCGCCTGGCCTTCAATATGGCGAAAATGCCCAAAGGAGGGTTTCCATGCGGCGCAATGGAGTAAACGCAATTCTTAATCAGGAAACCTCGGCCAGAAGTCCGAGAAGCGAAGAAGTGGGGAGTTTATTCTCCAGGGCACAACCATGTACAGGCTGCGATGGAAAGACACCCGGCTATGCTCCAGCAACATCAGACCAATGCCTTCCCTCCTTGCCAAAATGGCACAGCAATGTATCACCAGCCACGCTGGTGATGCCAAAGCACAGGTGCACCTCCACCAGAGTGACTGAGTCAGCTGACACCAGAACCGAGGCCAAATCCACCCCAAACGCCTCCTGTTCCACCCAGTAATGATGAGGCAGCGCACTTATCCGAAATCGAAGGTGTGCCACCCGGATCGGTGTATATACATACTCCTTTTCCCCGTGCTGAATTTTTCAATCTTGATGCATGTGCCAAAGATTGAAAGCGTGATAAAGATTTCAATCCAGATTTGCTGACTGATGAAGGAACATCCACAGGTTAGTACACTATCTGCTGCATGGTAATGCAGCTGACATCCATTTTCCAGACGACAGCATCAAATTGAGTGAACCTGACAGTGAAGATGAGCATTAATCGAATGGAACAGAATTGTTCAGTGTATAATTATATACAATTAGCGGACATATTAAAGTATGTATTAAAGGATATATTTATATGTATTATTAAAGAACAATGTATTGATGAATGAGAAAGTACATGAAGACGGTACAAACATCAGCAACGACGCTAGTTTCCGTCTGAACCACCTGGGTGTTCCGGACGGCTCTGACGGCTCTGACGGAACCTTGTACCCTCTGATGGAGAATTACACGCTGCCCGTCGCGTTGCATAGCATCTGCAAAGTGTATTTTGGTCACTGGTCTGAGAGGATGTGGAGTGTAAACTTAGATGCGTCAATTTCAGGAGTATCAGACCCTAGGAGGGCATTCCTGCCGCCCTTCAGAGTAACTGGGAGCGCCGACGACAAGCCTGGGAGCACCTGGGAGCGCCGGCGCCATGTCTGGGAGCACCTCGAATCACAGTCATGTATTCTGTTTGTATTCTCATCTATGAATGTATGTATCTATGTATCTATATCGCTACCCATCTACAGATGTTATATCTGGACTGGCTGCAGGCGGTGCTTGAGAGCAATTCGACGTGCACCTGAAAATGACAATCGAGTGAACTCAGAGATATACCCCGAGGCCGTGATGGAGCGTGTTTGGAGATACACTTGGGGACTGAGATTTGGTGAACTCAGGGATGCGCTTGGAGGCCGGGATCGAGCGAGTGTGGAGATGCATTTGGAGACCGAGATCGAGTGAACTCAGTGATGCACTTGGAGGCTGTAATCGAGTGAGTTTGGAGGTGCACTTGGAGGCCATGATCGTGCGAACTTGCAGGCCGTAATCGAGCGAGTCTGAAGATACAGTTGGAGGCCGTGATCGAGCGAGTTTGGAGATGCACTTGGAGGCAATGATCGAGCGAGATTGGACGAGTACTTGGAGGCGGTCGATGGACGGCGCACCGGGTGATGAGACTCTATTCATCAGTTAGTTAACGAGCAACCGTGGGAAGGTGACAATGTGACTTTACCTTTGACCTCTCATGGAGAGCTGGCTGCTGGCGGTCGATCGTGTAGGGAGGTACACCGGAAGCTGAAGCTACAATCAGGGGTCAACTAGTAATCATGTGAATGGAGGGAAGACAAACAATCTTGGGTGGATGCTGTACTCGGTGTATGCTGTACTCGGTGTATGCTGTACTCGGTGTCAACTCATGATCATGTCATGGAGAGATAGGGAGGGATGACTCAACTTTGTGTTCTGTGATGATGGTTGAGTTGTGGACAAGAAAGAGAGATGGAGAATGAAGATGGGAGCGATATGGAGGATACGAGCGGATTTGAGAAATCAGGGGTTCGACTTGCCTGATTGGGTTGGGAAGACCTCGTATCAGTGTTAGTTCGCGCCAGATCGGGACTCGTACCTGCCGTATCGGGGATGGTCAATTGACTGGCACACGAAATTCTCTGAAGTCCCAGTTTCTCATGATGATTTCCCCCATCTCCTCTGATCTCTCTCTTTCTTTTGCTCAACTCTACCATCACCTAAGAACACGATGTTAAGTCATCCCTCTCTATCTCTCCATGCCATAATCATGAGTCAACACAGGGTACAGCATACACCAAGCACAGCATCATCCCAAGATCGACAGTCTCCCGCTCCCAGCCAGTTTCTCATCTCTCAGCGGATGTTGTACTCAACTCTCTACATTCCCACAAGTACAAGTTAACCAATGAATAGAGTCTCAGCTGCCGTCGCGCCGCCCACCAAATCGACCGCCTCCAATTACTCCTCCAATCTCGCTCGATCATAGCCTGCAAGTGCATCTCCAAACTCGCTCGATCACGGCCTGCAAGTGTATCTCAGAACAGGCTCGATTACGGCCTCCAAGTTTGCACGAGCATGGCCTCCAAGTGCATCACCAAACTCACTCGATCACAGCCTCCAAGTGCATCTCTGAGTTCACTCGATCTCAGTCTCCAAGTGCATATCCAATGATCCAGGGGTAACGGAGGTGGACAGAGTGACTGGGAGTATATATTAGGCAGACCCCGGAGTAGATAGACATCATCTCATTTCCATCTCCTCTTATCATACAATGAAAATTCACACTCTATCTTTCCCAACTTTTGGTCTCACTCGCTCTGTCCGAGATTTTGTGGATCCGCGCAATTGCGTGGATCCTCTATGCCGGGTAGTACCATATCTTCCCACCTTCCTATGCTCCTCGAGCTTAATGTACAAGGAATGGGAGGAGAGATTTTCGGAGCGTCACCCATTGCAATCCCGGTTCGAACGTGTACCCAATCAACCCATTCCGATGTATGGTTGTTGTTGGCCACAACCCCAGAGTGTTTGTTTAAAATAGGAGACCGACAGAGTGAGAAGAAACGGTGAAATGGCGATCGGAGGGTGATATGCAACGCGACGCGTGGTATTGACGCCAGGCGCGTAGTAATCGGCCACCGGGGTGTCTCTGACGGCTCTGACGGAGTGCGTTCACTCTGATGGAGCCATTCTGCCCAGACGGAAATGTTTTTTGCTGATGAAGGCAGCCAAACCATGATTAATGACATAGTAGGCCAAATTAGATGATTAAATATTGTGGATACGCGCATGGCAAAATGAGCGTCAATGGAGCGTTGATGATTTGTAGTCTTGCATCATTGGTCATCTGCATGGCGATTGGTTGCGGCCTTTCACCAATGTGGTATTGGCTAGCTTTGTAGGGAAAACAGAGTGCCACACGCTCCCTGTCCCATTTTGAATATGAGCATCACTGGAGAGTCAACGATTTTTGGTCTTGTAAGTCAGGTTAATCAGACGCGATTTGGTTGTTACTATGCATAATCACAGTATTGGCCACCTTTATTGGGAAAAGAGATACAGCCACGTTCCCAGCCCCATCATGAAAATCGACCTCAATGGAGCCTCAACAATTGTTGGCCTGTCATTATAGGTAATCGAAGCACGATACAGCCGTTATAGTGTATATACCATGTTCTGACAGTTCTTCTGGGCTAAAACGGTCGCCAACTCATTGTTGCATCAGTGAAAATCAAAATAGTTGCTACTGTCCGGAAAGCCGTCGTGGGAACGTCACTTGATCATCTGTCTAGAGAGGCTCCCACTTCCTTGCTAATAGATGTTTGCAATCATGTGTCACATGGATTACCCAAGCTGTGAGACCTTGAATCGTTGACGCTAATTTGACCCTCATTTTCAAGATGGGGCAGGGAGCATGTCGCTTCTGCCTGTGCCAATAAAGGAGGCCAATACCTCAGTTATGACTATCTGCAAGCAATGCCTGCCCTGATCAACCATGATGCAAGATCTACAATCGTTGATGCTCCGTTGACGCGCATTTCCGGGATGGATCAGTCAGCGTTTGTCTAAATATTCTGAGCCCAATGGCGGCTGGTTCATCCAAAAAATATAATGACATACTATCGTTAATATTTTATGATTAACAATCGGATATCTGATTATGACCATACATAGAACAACCCAAAATGCAGAACCGGAAATTGGTCCCGATGGGTCTAGCCAAACCCGGCAAAACCCACGGGTGGACAGGTCTGGGGCCATGTTCGGACTGCAATGAATGAGTGTGTAGGGTTTTTGGACCGTTTCCAAACCGAACTAAACCGTTTGTCCGGTTCATACCCGGACCACTTGTCGGTTACCTGGACCCGTTGCTAACACTACACAGAGGTGAATTCATTGGGAACTATTTGATTGAGTTTTTATAAAGTAGAATTTGTAATAATATTTCAAGATCATCTGCGGTATTCTGAATGTTGACAGTGGATTGCTTCTTGAGCTTGTTGTGTTCATTTCTGGAGCGATGCCATCTCTTCATAGTCGCCATCAATGGTTTGTACGCCCACACTTCGACGCTATGACTACAATCCACATGATAGCATTATGGCGGTCGCATCATATTATTTCTGCAGGCGCCGGGTGATAACTTGCCACGCATCTATCAGCATATAGTGTCATGCAATGTAGTTTGAAAGCATTACACTCCTGATATGAAGCGGGCCATCCATCGTATGATATCATGTCAGACAATGTGTCAGACAGAACTTGAACCTAGACATCTCACAATCTGGTTGCGTCAGTAGTTGGAACATCTGCCAACCTACTATTTGGCAGTGTTTATCGCAAATTAATGCCTCACCTTGAATTGGTGACCAACCGATACTATGCAAACTCAGAACTGGATGCGTCAGCTCATATTAATATCGAGTCTGACGTTGCAATGCATACTGACTCAAACTACTGAGCATGGTTGCTTCAGGCCTCTTGTGTTCAGGCAATGTCATAATTCCCTCAGTCATGTCATGCTTAGGTTGAGACTATTCTCTTTGACCGGGATGAACCCTGATTATTCCTCAACACCACAGGCAATACGCCAGAATTCCTGCTTACTCGCATATTGACTATCGACAGCTGCATCTGTGAGTCATCGTAATCTGTAGTCCAATGAGACATGTCCTGCTGGTTTCTCGGAAAATGAGTGTGGTTGAATAGAATGCGCTTTCCAGGAGTGATCTCCCATTGATTTGGCAATGTGGGTGCTTCTTTTTGAATAAATCAGCGAAGTAACCTTCATTACTTATTCAATTGATGCGTAACTTCTCAGTACCCCTGCTAGAAGGCTTCGAACTGGCATACTAGCGATGCCACAAATAGGTGTCATGCATATCTCGTGACTAGATCTGGATGCACTCCACGATATGTATTCATATAATTCTCACATGTTCCAGTTTTGCTATCAAGTGACAACCCTTAACAATATCGATCTATCCATGATTTCGTTTACTGCCTAAATGATTGAGCCTGCTGAAAGTTGTGTGTGGACGGAAATGGAAGCCATGGATTCCATTCTTCTGTGTACTTTAATGCTTGTTGTACAATCCTGTTGTTTGCCATATGTGGTCCCCTGCATGTTCCACTCCAACTACATGAGCATGAGCCTTTGTCTTTGTTGGATCAGGAGTACCGGTGAGAGCAGGCTGCAGAGTGTCTATGGGTTTTTTGTTGGGAGTGTTTTTAGGTGTTAGTGCACCCGGTATGTTGCCTATAGGTAGATCATTCATTGACAGCTTGTCGATGGCCATTCAGATGCACGTACTGTAGTCAAACCATGATTGCTCAGGGTGATCCCAGCCGGCAGGTGTCAGAATCCAGTTGAGAAATAGCCCTTCATTCATAGATATCGGGTGATATTGCTGATAGTGAGCTTCCAGTTGTTTCTCGTTGCATAATTTCCTTATGCAGATAAAGCATTTAACATGTTTCTGGCGAGTGTTGACCATCGTTGAGAAATGCTCAGTCTTCTGATGAATCTCGATGATGCTTTTGGGGGCATGGCTTGTTTCTGGATCTGAGCCTCAAGGATATTTGTTTGCAAGTGAGCTAACTCAGGTTAGGGTATCATTTTCAAAGCCGCATCACACCCCATCGAATGTAGAGGAGGGGTAAATCACAGTCACCTTACGATAAGTTTTCTTCACAAACCAGGCTAATATCAGTCAAATCTTGCACTGTAATGCTGCACATTATTTACTGAAAATCGTCAGCAGAGAAAGTTTCTTTTGTCATCACTGGGATCAACTTGTAATACCGCTCATCAGGTGCTACTACTACGATCAGCCATATTATGTACTACGTCATAGCGGCATTTTGCGGATAATGTCTACGCTCAAGCCTCCAGCGGCGGATATCATCCGCCTAATACAATGAAATAGGTAAGTTTTCTAGCTGGCTGTATGTCTGCTCAATGATCATCGAAAACTCATAGGCTGGTAGGATGTTTTCTTTATTGAAGATCGTTGACCGCAGGGTGGATCGTGAGGAGACAACGAAGTTTACCCAAGTAGCTCAAAAGGAAGCAATCACTGTGGCTGCTCGACTAACAAGGCCTCATATTGAATGAAGTGCAGGTTGTACATGCACATTTTCAGTGTAAAATACCTAGTCATGCTAACCTTCCAACTGGATGTGGTTCTTGTTGGGTTCCTTGAGATATCATGTCAAATCCCTTCTATGACCTTTACTGTCATGAACCAAACAAAGGTGAGCTTCTATCCAAGATCCTACTATACCAATTCGAGCATATAACAAAGAAAGGCGGGATGTGTGTGACTATGATTTATTTTTCTCAGCTGTGTTTCATGAGATCAAAGGTGCAGTGAAATACCATAGTGTGTGACAAAAAAGATGAATATAAGAGGCCATTACTCTGCCGAAGGTCACTGCTACCTTCAATATTCTCAACTATACCTGGCTGCATTTGAAATCACCAAATGAATTGATAATTTGCTTCCTACCATCAGGTTGTTGACTTACGATGTCGACGAACAGATCTCGGCTGAAGACGAGCAATATGGCTCCACCCAGTGGGCTCTTTCGCTCACAACAACGCACAGATGACAATCTGGGAGCATCAAATAATACACCAAGCAAAGGCACTCAATTCGGGCAACCCACAAATCAAATTCATCCTCCACGGGTATATAGTTACCTGCCTTCGCAGCCACCGTTTCCAGGCGCTCCCCAGTTCTCTCACGATGCCCCATTCAACATGACACCAAGCTCGCAATCAAGCACTGGTGTAACCCAAGGATATCCGAGTTATGGGCCATCATGGCAACCTTATGATTTCCCCCACTGAGGTTATGGTGGACCTCGAATGTTCGCCCCTCAGCAATTCACTGGACATGGGCCGTCATCTGGAGGCGCACCTTGAGGTCCTCCAGCACCGCCTCGAAACAATCCAGTCATTCGGTTGTCATCATCCTCGTCTACTGCACCAGGACAACTGCCCGGCGCACCTCGGAGACCCCCCATTAGCCTCGCAACAAACCGATTTCAGCCGGCTGTGGAACCGTGGAGGACAGATGATGCAAGGATTTCCAATTTGCCCCCATTACCAACCATATCCTATGACGAATACGATGAACAGTATGGGAGCAACAATTCGTCGAACTTGGGCTGAAGGCAAAGTCCCAATCAGCTTGAAGCAAACAGAATTCTCCTTGAAGCAATTTGGCAACAGGATGCGGCAGCCCATCTTGAGTGCCTTCAATAAGTGGAAGAAACGATGGGTGGCTGGGTATCTGGAGAAGAAGCATCTGTCCGGTATCGGGGGACAGTACTGTTTCGAACAGCTGCGTCATAGACGCATGTGCTGGAAGACCGCGGTTGCACAATTGTTCGAGACCTTCGAGACCAGGCTGCCTTTGGATACCATTGATCATGACGAATGGATTTGGCGACATTGGGTTGGGAAGGTTCTCAAGAATTGTCCAAGCGAGGTTCGGGAGGCGAGGAATAAGGGAAGGCGAGTCAACAAGCGACTGGCGACGGATTTGCACGAGCTCACAGGCAAAATAGGCAGATGTAACCTCCAAGAGTCGCCAAATACAACTTTAATCGTTGTGATTCGTTGAGTGCCGAACGGCAACAATGACCAGACATCCAGCATGCAACTCCATGCTTCGTACACAGATGTGAGGCACTGGAAGGAGATGATCGATTTCATCCAACAAAATCGTATCCTGAAAGCACCATACTGTCTGTCTGCAATGTACATCTGCAACTTGACGCAGAAAGAATTGGAGGAAGAATATATGGGATCATCAGCACCCAGTCAAATGATGAATGACCATCTATATGGTCAGATTTCATACAACCGTTCCCTTTCTCATGCCTTTAAGTTGAATCTGGGACACAATGTGAAACTATTTTTGTTAGAAATAAAGGCAGCTACAGGTAAGGATATTGTGGAGCACGTAATTAGACCAGCCAAATTAATCCCTGCTAGCCTGGTTACGGTGAGTTATGCCCCACTGCTAATCAGTATACTTAGAGTTTGGAGGCATCCGATGAAAATGAAAGAGTGGTTGATGAGGAGGCAGGTGGGATAGGGAGTGATAGTAGTATTGATGTAGGTTCTGATTGAGTGGATAGAATGGATTGTATTTCACATATTTATTGGGTCCAAATGCTTGTCTGTGAAACACCTAACATCACAATGAATTCAGGAGCGCCGGAGTATGAGCCCATCAGCCCAACATACCTTGCAGCAACTCAAAGGGATCATTGAGGACGAAAAGAATACTGACCAAGGTGCATGAGAACTTCAGGATCAAGTGGATGGCGAGGAGGACCTCGATCCAGATAATACCAGCTCAGTATTGAGTACTGTTCACAACACAATCAACAAAGATTTTGAACATGAGTGTCTTGATCAGGCAGTCAGGCTGCTGAATGCCCATCCGATTCACCAATTGACAGATGACCATGTTCCAGCCCACAAATATTCGATTCCAGGCCTGCCTGGAACAAAGTTTTTGGTGCATCAGGTTCAGGCCATATGGTTCATTGTGCGGATGTGGGTCTGGGATTCTGATATGCCAGGAGCGCGGGTGGCGGATGAAATGGGTTTTGGCAAGACTTTCACCTCAGTGGCAGCAGCAATGATATGCAATTTGCTGACTGAGAAAAATGTAATGGGGTTACCGCTGTCGATTTTGTGGGGTAATACCCTTGAAGAGTGGGTCAATCTGGCACAGATCGACTTTCCCGAGATGATCAGTGATGAACAGGAGTGGTAACCATGGTGGAGACAAAATTCTGTGAGCCCCCGCTGCCGTTCAGAGATCCAGTCCACTCCACCGCCGGGGCATCCAGCGCCTACATTATCCTTTGAACCAATCCTGGTGGTGACAATGCCCGGAGTTGCAGAGACGTTCAAGAGTATCATCAACAAGATGACATATGGAACTGATTTCAAACTCATTAACATGTCCCATGTTGAAAATGCAAATGTCACCAACGAGGATGTGAACACCACTATTGACGAGCCAGAAATCTGATGGAATATCCACCTTGTGTCAAATGATACCTTAACATCAAGTGCAAAACCATCATGCAACGGCCAACTCTCATACTGTTCAGGGAGTTTTGGGATTGTTGATGAGTCTCATCGGTAGAAGATGAAAAACACTGTGGGCTGGCGAATTGCGATGAATGTGAGAATTGGATTCAAACTTCAAGTCACTGCAATGCCGGGATTCCATTCAGTCTATGACTGGTGTTTCCAGACAATATGGCTGTTTTCAGGGGCGCCTGAAGATCCAGAGGATGATACTGTGATAGAAAAGCATGGCGCCAAGTCACTGTATTCCGCAGTGAAGAGTTTGATGCATGCCATCCGGACTGAAGACCAGGATGCTCAACAGGACGCGGCACACCAGATGATCCTACTTCCAAAACCCTGGACAATCAGGAGGTGGGCAGAATCGAAACTCACGAATGGGAAACCACTTGTTCGGCTACTGAGATGGTATGCACACCTTGTTGATCTGGAATGGACCGAGGCGGAGCAAGCTAAACTAAAGACCCTTCTGCAAAGATATACTTCAGAAGGAGCTTCAGGAGCTTGGAGGGTACATAGATGGCGGCTGGCATGTCTCTCATTGGTAATGGGAGACACTGAAGATCACAATGAGGTTTCAGGACAGTGGTACAATGACTGGCCAATCAATACTTGGGTGGATTCTCTGATTTTCTGATAGCTGAGAGACACATTTCTGCCAATGCTTGTCAATGCACCTGAGGAGTATCCCGAACCTGACGATGACGAAGCATCAAATGAGGCGCTGGTACAGGAACATGACAGTGATGAAAGCGCCTTCCCTCGTGCACCTCCTCCATAAAAGGCGGTGCTATTTTGTCCTCTGCCAGGCCATGTTTGTCATTTGAAGTGGTGGCTCACAAAGTTTTTTGCAGATCATTTGGATATTTTCAACATGTATGTGGAAATGGGCAACGATGAGTGTACAGAAATGCATCTGAAATTCCAAGAATCACCAAATTCCTCTATCTTTGTAACGACACCCGAGGTGGGTCGGACCGGCCTAAACATCACAGCACTAAACCATGCGGTAATAACTCAGGAGTTCTGGGTATTGAATGAGCAGCGCCAGGCGTTTGCACGGTTGTCCGACTCGGGCAAAACAGAGTCCCACACACATGGCGATTGAACACTCGACCCGGTGGTTATGATATCAGAGTGAGTTATCTCCACCAGCTCTCTGGAGTGGCACAAAGGAGAGTCCTGCGTGACCTGATGAGCTGACTGAACATCATGACTTCAATGATATACCGCACTCTGGAGTGTCAGGAGGACCACACGAAGCAGCTTACGGAGCATGGAGATGTTGCGTTGTCAGATGGGGGGACGAATGATCATTACTAGGGCAGTGTAATCAAGGTACGCCTCTTTAAACATTCACCTAATACAATCTCACCAACTGATGCAAAATAGTCAAATGGTATGGAGAAGAAGGTGGTGGGGAGTAGTCCAAGGGTATTGGTTAGAGTTCGATTGCATTTTGTGTTAGTTGATTAATGTAATGAATATGAGTTGAGGTCAATTATCAACAGATATCTGGTGAACTGAACCATTGCCTCATTTGGATGATCCAATATGTGATGAAAAGCAGTTGTGCTGGTTTCATGGTCGACTAGGTCAAATTCTGCTGTGCCGTACATTCCTCTTTGTGTCAATCTGTCGAAGCTGCTGTCACTTATCATCTTCATCATATATTGTCCATGTGGAATTGTGATACCCAAATCTGCGGCATAGATTCCAGTTTTCAGGTGCGTCTGAACCTCCCAGTGTGTTTCATAGTGTGTGTTCTGGTGTATTTGAGGCGCACCGGACATTAGAAATGCGAAACATTTCGGGATATTCACTGAATCGCCAATGCAGAATTAAATCGCTATCAACATGTCGACTCTCCTGAGACAGATCCACCGCAGTATTCAGCCAATCATGCAGGGATAGAACGACTGTGTGAGCAATATCGAGTTGATGTATCGTATCCGAAGACACAGCTTGCATATTCCTGGCTTACCCGAAAAATACTGCGAAATATTTTCTCACTCATGATTGACGGTCAGGCACACCTCGGATCCACTCTCCTGTCGAGTGTGATGGTCTCAGATTGTACACCGCAGTCATATTCCATTCACAGGCTAATTTCGACAAGTAGGCACTCATTATTAATACATGATCCAACGGCAGGCCCGGCTCTGAACCGTGTATACCCACTTCGAATTACCTTTGAACCACTTATTGTGCTGAATGCTTTGAATCTGTGGCTTCCAGCACACAGAGTGTCGTGTGTCAGACACTAAACTTTTAGGTGCATGCGCGGCTCATCCGGCTCGGCCCCAGCATAATATCTGAATCTATGCTTGATCGGAATGTGAAGGCCGCCGCTTAAATGCCATAACTGTCATGCTCCATGTCAACCTATCCTTTGGAGGAAGATGTCCACCTCACGCTTACCATAGATGCACAGCCCTGGGAGATAAGCAACCACACTTAACTGGAGTTTGACTAAGAAGTAAGTTTGGACCGTACATTTCCAAGATCCTATGATAGCTTCTGTCATTCGGACTCCATAATCGAGCTGCAGCTTGAGAGAGTGATCCTCCCAAGACAGCATCTGCTCAGCAATTCTGCAGATGAGTGGCAACTCCCACTCACGTGTATACCACACTTCCTCGACTAGGCTTAAATTCACAACGCTTCCAATGCAGACTCAACTACATGTTGACTAACTTGTATGTTTGGGCCGCCAAAAACCCGTATCTTAAAATAGATTGTGTGAACCAATTTCCATCAAGAGAGCTCGAAGAGATAGAATCTGTATGGTAGTCTCTGCGCAGCGGCTCAATTGGTGACTGGCAAGCTCCCGCCTGCCGCATATCTTCAACCCCTGAAGTTTGTGACAAATCATAAACCGACGATATATAATTTCCGCCAACATCCCATCCTTGGTGTGCATGAAGAACAAATCATGACGAAAGCTCGAGTTAAGAAAAGGCAGTTTCTGAGAGTACAAGTAACTATCAAAGCAAGGCGAGCCTGCAATCGCTGCCATTGGATTATATCCTGCATGCGAATTCAATGCTAACTGCACCTCAATTGACCGGAACTGCGTGCTGTTATTGGTCTTTCCGGTGTCAGATGAAGCCTCATGACGCAGTCATATCATTCTTATGCACTGCTTCGAACGCCAATATTTATGTTAAGTCAACATTGTACCATTGAGACTCATCATGAGTTTGTGATTAAATGATGCAGTATTAACAAGATATTCTGCGCAACATCTTAATGTAAGTGTTAGGGGTTCTCCGTGAATAAAGGTATTGTTTCAAGTCTACTACGGGATCTACATAATGGGTTTTTATAATATCGTATAGTACATCACTCCAATCTCACAATGAAGTGGTAAGCTGCGAAACATATGATCTTTACCAGGAGAAATTCATACCTCATGTCGATTTGACAGCGAGCCTCATTGATGGCGGATTCATTGAAAGTTCACATACTACAGTAAAACGGATTTCATGATGCAATAACCTTGGCCAGTCGATAAGCCTTCAAGGCTTATAGTGATGCCAGTTATTTCTTGCCACACTCATTCAAACTATGCCAAGTGGGAGAAGACACAGCAGTTGCAGAGATGCGACTGACGTGACAGGCAGACGATAGCCAATATGCGATGAAGCAGCACTTCGAGCCAAACCCTTGTCTAGCTGAACAACTCAGGTACTCTCCGCTCAAACAGAATCGTCTCGGCCTACACATGGTGTGTCTGATTGATGGAGACCTTGGGCAAAGTCCATAAGCCCCGATAAGCCTCTGACTCCCTGGCAGGGAACAAATCAGTGGGTTTAGTTACTATCAGTTCATTAATACTGGTGTAATATGTCAAGTCAAATGTCGACAGAGCAATGGTTGGTCGCCACATAAGACTCTGAAGCAGATATTGCAAAAAGCCTCTTATGGTGACGGTTGTGTCTTTATTGATTTAGCAATCTGTTTAAAGCCCGTCAAATAACCACGTCAGGCAACGGAGAGGTTTTGACTATCCAAAACAAAACTAGTTGGAAGATATCTAAGTTGACGTTACTGTTTGATTAAATCTTATTGTGGATGATGGCCCAAGAGGGGAGCGTAATGCTTTAAAACCAATAATGCAATTACACGATAACCATTGGGATGCGTGGTCCTCTATCAATGAGCCTGGCTCGTAATAAATCAGTACTCTGAAATATGCCCAATGAGAGCATACCTAAGGTTCAGACATAATCTTCGGTAGTCCAAGAAACGCTATAAAAGAACAACAAAGCTCCAGCTTTGGATGGGTAGCCCCACAAGCATGAACGATACCTACATGCGAAAACGAAGCTGAAATATTTTTACGTTTTCGGCTCTTATTATTATTATCATTATCCTCAAGTATATTAGTATTATCTATTTGGATTGTATGCGGTTCCCCCCACAATGAGTGAGTGAAAGTTTACAAACAAATACGATATTATTGTGTGTGCATTGTCTCTATTATTACCACAATTTCAGAAGGACGATAATATATCTGCCACACAGTGAATGTGGTGGCTCGCAAGTATTGTGCAACTTATGGAGATATCCATATTCTATCTTCGATATCAAATATTTTCATCAGATTACGCTAGGGACTGCCTAGTTTCACCGTTGCCTAATTGGGTTGGTAAGAGACTATTGTTCCGGAATGTGATATTCCTGCTTTAGATTTTGATTCGAATTCTGATATTGAATATCAATCAGCTCATAAAGAATTAAAGATCAGTCATCAAACCACTAAACACAAATAATTGAATACAACTGGGTTGGAAAGAGTATTTAAGAAAATACGGAAATATCGAGAGCCTCCCATTCAGGTGCTTGAGCAACGTTTCAGTAAACAAAGTACAATGCAGAGAAGGCGTACCAGAGATTGCCTTGAACCCCAACATAAACTTACAGGAAATTATTACCAAGGGAGATTATGCATAAGACGTAATATTGCTGATAGTATCTGAATGCCAGATTTATCAAGCAAATAAGAAGAAGCATCTGGTGAAGATACGTGTCAATTGAGATGCACTATCATCGGGCAACATATTGCCGTCACGAGATTAAATAATCGCTGAGGTTGATTATATGAATATACATACAATATTTATCAGTCATCGTGATGAATTATACGAGATACTCTAAAACATCAGTTATACGAGTTGAATGTATTGTCAGTATTGCTGCACACCACGATACAATTTAGTTGCAATCTACTTGGAAGCATCTGAAATGACCATACGTATTTGTCCTCTTAGCGTATACAATTTATACAGACTACATATACACTTTGTCTGGAGGTACGCATAACGAAATTAAATAAGAACTACGGCTGAGAGCCCCTAGTACTTACTTAAGTATCAAGGGATGCTTGCATATAACGATAGTTACTCAGGAGGTTACGACCCCGTAACAGTGAGTGACTATTCATGACCAATTTGGTAGCAACCTTGGCATTGACGCGAACAGGAATTGATTAGATTACCCCTGAGTCTGCATTGTACCTTTGCCTTTCTTTCTCAATGTTGAATCTCTCCTTTGTAAACCCAAATTCTCCGTCCTCTCATATACAGACTACATACATATTTTGACTTCAGCAGACTTGGATCACTGAATTTGAAGTTCTGCACACGTTATTGCCTAATGGACCGCTAACTTTGCTGTAGAATCCTGAAACAAAGAAATATCATCAAAAGAGGGTGTCCATCCGACTGGTATACTGCATTCGGAGATTCATATTTATGCACTATCAGCAACAAACTCAGTTTGAACCCACGTAACTTCAACTGTTGCCACTCACTAAGGTCCCAACTCTATCCTCCGTCCAAGTCATGCAAGATTCTTCAACACACCGACAATTCTGTGCCACACAGTCACCTCCCATACGGTCGAACTGGAGGCATAATGAACTACCTTCAGCGGAGTCATATGCAGGGGTGATCATGAACAACCCATTTAGCAGTATTGCACATATGTCCAGCCCTGAGAGTAAGTTCGTGATACAACCATGTCAATGTCTTGAGTTCTTCAGGTGTGTTGAGATTTTCAGGTGCATCTGGTTCGAATTCTAGGTATGTTGGCTTAAACAAACCTCCAATTCTAGGATCAATAGCATACTTGGATACAAGTGCTAACATTTGGGAATTGGGGGCATGAAGAATCCATCCAATCTGGTGCACCTGATGGTTCTGAAATCGCAAGAAAGAACTAGCATCGACGATATACATATGAACCGCCGACACTGTCTTATAGACTCTTTCCAGTCACGGCTCGAATTGCATCCTCCACGGCCGAGCGTCACTTGTTCTCTGCACAACTCAGATTGCATCCTCTCTGACTGCGTGTCACTTTGTTGCCCTATTTTCCCGTTGTTCTATCACACTTCATACTACATTTACACTTATAGACTTCTGTCTACATTCCCCAACTTCACTTCATCTTCATCAACATGCAACCTATGGCCAGCCATGTGAGGAATCACTATTCACAGAAGGATCAAGAAGCACACCTTGAGAGAGCACTTGCACGTGCATTCAAGAAGAGAGCCGCTTGTCATTGCCAATCGAATGTTTGACCTCCAACCCAACCTTCGTGTATTCTGTTAGAAATAGCTAATATCCGCACTATATTTCATATCAAGCAGGATGATGACGATACCAATCTGGAGATCAGCGCTAATGACAGTGAACACCCTGGAGAGTCCACCTTGTCATCTGATATTGAAGAAGACGATTTGGACAACCAGCAGAAGGTCCTACATCAGGACCAGGCGCGCTGTGATAGAACATTACCAACGACAAGGGATCCACTGCCTTATAAACGGAACCGTGCCGATACTGTGATTTCCTGCACTTCACATCCAAATCTGCGACATCCAGCCGGGGCCATAGCACAACCATTGCTCAAACAGCAGAAGTCAACCATCAACATATTACGCGGGTCTGACATTGTACCCGCCCAGGCGCACCCCCTTCCCAAGGCTGGTGGAGATCAGAGTGTTCCTCAACCAAAGGCCGGTGGGGATCACAATGTTCATCAACACCACAAGGCTACTATTGAGGTAGCGACACAGTTCATGGAGGCAACGGTATTCACAAAGACTCCCTGGCCAATCATTTCCAATGAGAAGTACTCGATGGTTGACGACGCTTGGCAACTAGCCACTGAAGCCCAAGATCGTCAGCGGGCATTAGCAGGTGCTCATGTAGGTACAGCATCTCTGTGTCAATTGCCCAGTGATCCATCTCTTAAAATCGATCCACACACCTGGGAAGATGTATGTGTTTACTCTATTTTCTGCTCCCCGATTGGACTTATGATGGTACTAAACGCGAAAAATTTACATAGTTAAACCTAAAGATTGGTACCATTCGAGGGCATTGGGCAGCTGGAGCTCCTCCAACCATTGACTGTAGTAACCGGTTGGATTTAGGATCAGAGACTGAGCTTCAGATCCAGGTCAAGAAGCACCAGTTTGACAATGCTGTTCTCTCGAAGGTCATCGATGATAAGAAATTGTGGTTCACGTGGATGGACATGCTTGCCTTCATCCACATCCAATTTTTCTTCAACGCCAATAGCTTGGTGCGACAGCTGATCACATCACACTTCTGTCGATCTCTCGCACTGCAGACGTTAGCACTTGTCGCCGCGGCTATTCATTGTGCGCGGTCTGGGTATGCCACTGGAAAGAAGGTTATGGCTATGTTTTCCCAAGATGAATTTCGAGGTAAAATTTGCCTTTCCACAGTGATAGATTGTATTGCTGCAGAAGCCACTGCACTCATCAATTACACATGGTGGGCTGATTCATACCCCCTCCCCCAATGGTGCACCCTCGCAATAATAGGCGCTCCTCAATCCCCATCGGCGCTCCTCACTCTGGATTGGGGCTTCGATCATTCAGCACTCCATACTGACTTTTCTCTCAGCGCTCCTCCTCTTGAATTGGCCCTCCTCAATCCCATCCTCAACTTTGATTAGGAGCGCCTCTATTTCTTTCCAGACTCGTTTCCTCCCTCCCCCTTCGGCAATGCTCAACACAAATGGGCTGCTCCGCTCAATGGGTGCTCTTTCCCCTGGATTTGCGCCCCTCAAATTCATTCCACACTCCTCCATCACCATCATCACTCCCCTTGCCCACCCTGCACTCCACATCAGGCACTCCTCCTCTTCTGGTGGCACAACTCTTTTCCCCGCGAATTCGTCACATTGCCTTTCACACTCCATTTTGATTCACGGCAAGCTAACCTCTCACTGGTAGCCAGGAACGTTTTCTCGATGTCTAATATTTACTGATAATGGAAGTAACCCGGCTAGAAACGTAGCATTTCTGGAACTCTGACTCGATTAATCACAGAAACTTTGATGACCACTCTAACTCTCACAATCACCCTAACTCTGAAAATTACTCTAATTCTAGCAATTACTCTAACTCTGACAATCATACTAACTCTGATGATCATACTACCTCTACCAATTACGTTTACTGACTGCTACTGTATACTGTTATTCAAAACATGTTTTGCTATATGGTAATGGCATCAATATTAAGACTAAGATGCAGCTTATATAATTCAATCTCAATTCAGATACAGTACTTGATTCTGGCATGTTTACAATATAGAGTTAAGTTTCATTTAAGTTATATTATTCATATACAGACTAAAATTATTGGTTCAATTTTCAACTGTAGTAAAAAAAATTTGAAGGCTGAAGATACAATCCACTATATAATTAATGGTGATAAGAATTGGATGCCATATATATACACGTAGATAAACTGTAATATCTAACATACACCTGCATAACAATGTTGAATATACACACTGTGAAATAGAATCAGATCTGGCAACACCACTCACAAATATTCGGGATACTGCAGAGGCAACAGAGGCCATAATGAAGAAAACCCCAGTGGCATGTCCCAGGGCAGCAGCAGCAGCAGCCACAATTATCAAAACGCCAGTGTTAGGTACGGTCCGGGTAACATCCCTGATTTCCTAAAGCGGTCCGGTTCCTTGGCGGTTCCTGACTCTGACCAGGGTCCCAGGTCTGGTTCCAGACTTGGACCGCGGCCGGGTAACCCGGGACAGTTGCTAACACTAATTGGATAAGCGCACGACTGCTTTGCTCTTCGGTCCTTCATCTGGCATATTTTTGCGCAAGCCATGATGCTTGGTACGTGGATTTGGGTACCTCAAGCGGGGTAAAAAAGGTGGGGTAACTTATGTTACACACGTTGTCCGGGTAGTACCTCTTAATGCTCTCGTATACCAGACTTTCCGGGTTCGAGCGAGCTTGCGAGCGAGGCCAAACAGTCTGGGCACGAGAGCAACCTCTTAGTCAGTTACCCCTTCTTGTGCGTTAGCAATCACACGAAATTCCAAAACACGAAAATGTGGAAACTTATTTTTCGGGGGTGCCTTGTGGTTTCCACATGCGTGTTCACTTGTTCTTTCTTTGTTTCTCATCTCTACACATCATCGCCTGCCTATACACCTCACTATCCTCGCGTACATTCGCGCTCGATAGATCTCACATACATATACACACACGAGGGAGTGCGTGCTGACGAGAGATAGATCTCGTTAGAGAGAGAGAGAAGTAAGCGATGCCCACTGGACTTCGTGAACTTGTCTGCTCATCATACGCAAGAACTGGTGAACGTAACCAAAACCTTACTTGGCGACGCGAGTAATCTTATACCCAATGTCCTCCCTGCATCCTTTACTATATCGCTTCGTCCGCTCAACACCTCAGCGTCTGTTCTACCTGCCCGGACCATTTATCAGACTACCACATAGGGCATACGGCACCAGTCGACAGCATCGTAAGCATTCTCTTCAGCCTTTTCTATAACCTCGCCTTACCTCCGCTATGCTATAAGATTTCTCAAATTCTATGACTGATTGTAGTGGTAGTGGTAGACCTTACGTACTCCTCCAGACGCCAATCACTGGTGATCGGAAATGGCAAACCGATAAAGTTTTCCCGGGCTACCTACCAAGACTTTTTAGAGCTTCGCACTAAAGGAGTAGCATACTTCGATCGTACACGCTATATCACTACGATTGATTCTTGCGACGAGGCGCTACTCTTCTTACGACCGCGCCGGTTTGGCAAGTCATTAACGCTGAGCATGTTGCATTATTTTCATGGGGTGGAGCACAAAAAACACTATGGAAAGGCTTTTAAGGTTTGTACTAGCTAGTTTCTTCTTTTCGGTCCAGATTATTGATAGGTAGATGTCTTGCAGGACCTCGACGTCGACAAAGACGTTCAGGATAAAAAGATCTCCCCTAATCAGTACCTAGTTCTTCGACTTGATTTTTCCACAGTTCGTCAAGGTGCCAATGATTCGTACGCAATCGATGAAATGGTCAACGAAGCTATAAAGAGCTTTTACAGGCAATATGCGCCATTCCTTGGGGAGAGAACGCCTTCGGAGTTGGCCGACCAGTTGATTAATCCAACCAATGCTTGCGTGAGTTTGCAGGGGTGTGTTGAATTAGTTACATGGACACTCCAGGAAGTCATTGACCAGGATAAGAAGGATCATCCACTGGCGGGCGTGAAAGGAGTAGGTGCAGATTGTTTGCTATGGTCCATCACTAATATTGTTCAGATTTATGTTTTGATTGACGAGTACGACTCCTTTAGCAACGCTCATATAAACATAAACCCGACTAGCCCCAACTGGAATGCATTGTACCCTGCGGGAACCATTAAAAGCATCTTTGCCACTATGAAGAGCTGTACAAGGCCCTTGCAGCTCGTGAGGTACTTTATCACAGGTGTATCGCCAGTTGCCCTGGCAGACGTTTCGAGTGGTTTCAATATTGAACGAAATGTCTCTTTCCTGAATGCTCTCTCTGGGCTTTGTGGTCTTACGCGTGACGATGTAAAAGCTACTCTAGATAAACTGCCTTCTCACGATTCTGTGGAAAAGGAGCTCTCTCATCTGGCCGATTTTGTCAATGGCTACCATTTCTGTGCTAACGGCAAAGTCGATACCGTTTTCAACACAACTACATGTATGGAATATTTTCAGGCAAGTAAAATGATGGTAATGTGTTTCTTTTATGCATTACTAATTATTCTATAGCGTCGCTTAGAAAACGAGACCTTTGCATTAAATGACCCCCCTCACTCAGAAGTCAATGAGAGTTTTCTCTCCATGTGTGCATCATCGCCTATAGCAAGAAGCAATTTTGATGAAGCCCTTGAACGGAACCCCGACGGTACATTTCGTCGTATCAATTATTCAACGTTACGGCAAAAATTTGGGCTTACAGATTTGGTAAGCCCTTTCCATATTTATACTGTATTTCATGCCGCTAACTTCATTTCTTTGTATTTGGCTTTCAGGGAAATGATATCAAATACAATCTAACAGCGTGGCAAGCATATGTACTCTATCACGGAGGTTTTACGTTTGACAGCAATAATCCCTCAAAATATCTGAAAATTCCGAACCAGATCGCCGCTCGGCGCATTGCGACTGTTGTTCTGAATCGCTATGGGCTGTTCGCAACAGACATCGATCAAGCTGTTGAGAAATTTGCGTCTACAGGGGATATTACGGAAGTTTTAAAGCTATACCAATATGTGATGCGCCAACGCGATGTCGGTCACAGCGATTTTGATAAGAACGAAGAAATGCATGCAAACGCCCTCAACTACTCAATTCTCAAGAACGTACTTTTGACAGTTCAACCGGAATTCAAGGTCACGGTAAGAATCAGAATCCTTGAAACATTCACGATTAATAATACTAAGCAGCAAAATACGATACCTCAAAAGTCTGGACGTGTTGACTTGGTCATCACACATGAACGTCACGTGACAGTTATTGAGTGGAAAGTGATTAAAATTGATTTCCTAGAGATCGAAGACGCCACGACTAGTGCAGATACGAAATTCGGTAACCCAAGAATCGACAAAGCATTGACATTGAGCAAATTTTTGGATGCAAATGAGCTGCTAAAAGTCAAATTTGGTAGAAACGACAAGTGGAGGAGAGGCAAAACAATCGGAGAATGGGTCCATGGTAGTGGTGGCGATTCACCACAGAGCCAGATAACACGATATTTCAAATCCCCAGAGATCACTAAGCTCGTTAATGACAAAGACCGACAGTTTCATGGTCATCTAGTCCTCGTTGTTGGTAATCGCAAGGTCTTGATCTGGGATGTGGACGATGGTGGCGAATTGGGGGATGCGAGGCTTATAGAGCCAGGGGCAAGCAGTTGTGGCATGTTGGGGTAGCTGTTGTCGCGATCGGTGTTATGGCCGTCGGCCAGTTGGTCTAATCGTTTCAAAGTTCGGTTGTCTGGTTTAGTTAATTGTATTTCTAGAGTTATCATCGGCCTTTTGTTTCTGTCCTAAGAAACTCGGCGGAAGCAGAGTGTTCGGACTAGGTGTATAATACAGTGTTTTTATCTACACCTAGTATAGAGCAGAACTTCACTTTGATCATCACGATCATCAGTACAAGCCTCTTTGTCTCCCCTTCCTCATGAGCTTGTGATATCATCTTCAAGGTCTCCTTAGAAAGCTTACTCGTTTTTGAATAAACCATCGCTTGTCCCGTTCACATACTTCACAATCATCCGATCCTATCAAGAATTTACGTCCGTAAATAATGCCCCTTCATTAAAAAATCGCTTCATTAGAGTAGCCTAACTGGCGCCTACAACGTAGGTGGTAACGCTGCTATCAGGGATCTGTGAAGGAGCTGAATAGTTATCCCTTAAATCCCAAGCTTCGCACATGCATCATCCATAGTTCCCACATGCCTGCATAGGCGATACATATACAGTCTACCCGTGCTATAACAGACACCAAAATCCAGACTATCATCTCATGCCGAGCTCCTTGTAAAAAATGTCTTCACTTCTTAAATGAGAATATTATCGCTAGCATTTCTTTATCATATACATCGTAATTTAGTTCTGCCGTGGATAACTTTCCAGATTGAAGCTAACAGGATGTAGCTTTCCACCCTTGACTCTTTGAGACAGTATCCCTGCTATAGGAAAATTGGATGCATCTGTTTCCAACAATGCTGGCCTCTCCACATTGTAATGTCTTAATATCGGTGTTTTTCCAGAGGTAACTATTATTGTTATTTTAAGAAACACAGCTTCCTGGCTTTCTCCCCAGTGAAATTTACCTTTTGATCACCTTAATAAGTGGGTTATTGGGGTCACAATTGCTGCATAAGAAGGAACAAATCTTTGGTAAAAATTCCATAACCTGAGCAATTGTTGTACTTCATTTGGATTGGTCAGCATCGGCCAGTCCACAATTGATTTGACTGTATCAGGATCCATCCCTAATTCTTTTCCGCTGGCCATAAACCCAAGAAACAGTACCTCCGTGGCATTGAATATACACTTAGCCATTTCTGCACACAAACTGTGATCTAGTAAAATTGAAGGTACTTCAAAATCTGGTTTCTGCAAATTTCGAGGTACCCTTTGGTAGCGATTAGGATAGCATTGATATATACCACTGATACCATTCGTGCATCGTGATTGATTCTTGCTCTAGTAGTCAGTACTAGCTCGATCCCCAAAGATGGGGTTAATATTCGATTCATTTCTTACTGAAATTTTGCCGGAGCATTTGTCAGCCCAAACCGCATTACCATACAGTCATATAAACCAAACTCGGTTCTGAACACTGTAAACCTTTCATGGCCCCAGACCATAGTCATCAAATGAAATGCCGCCTTAATATCAATTATCGTAATATGAGTACTGTTATTCATTCCATTCTGCCATTTGTTCATAATCAGAAATGGCGTTAAATCATTCTTTGGATGTTCATTCAGGTGTCGATTATCCACCCACAACCACAATTCCTAGCGATTTGGTTTTGGAGCAGATACAATAGCGCTGGCCACTGAGCTGCTTGGTGGTCGAGTTTTTCCTTCCTTAATCATTTTATCCTCGTATTGTATAAGAATTTTTTCTTCCTCCTGCGATAATTGTTATATAGGGCCCATTCAAAGTTCATCCTCATTGCATATCAATTCAATCTCATGATCGCATCCCCTATTATCAGGCAACTTCTCCGCCTGCTCAGAATCACACAACAATCAGTACTTATTATCGTTATTTGCTAATCATGCAGTGAGTGAAGGATTATTTATACTGATGGCGCCAATATGAATTGTGTCTGGTCTTGAAGCCACCCGCTTATGGTAACGTATAGCAAAATCTGGATGTATTGTCCCATGTCCGTGATAGGGGTTTGCCCCCAATGGAGGTATTGGTACTAGTCTACTTTGAGATCTACATAACGGGTGTAGAATACCGTATTGTACATCGCACTGACCTCAGAAGGATCTAGTAAGCTGCCATACATAATGATCTTTAGTGGGAAATTACATGCTTTGTGTCGATTTGACAGCAAGCCTCATTGCTGGCAGATTCATTGAAAGTTCACACACAACGGTAGCACTGATTTGATCATGCTATAACCTTGGCCAGTCGATAAGCCTTCAGTGCTTATAGTGATGCCAGTTATTTCTTACCACACTCATTCAGACTGAGCTAAGGGGACTAGATGCGGCAGTTGCAGGAATGCGACTGACATGTCGGGCAGACGATAACCAATATGCAATTAAGTGGGACTTGGAGCCAATCCCTTGTGAAGCAGAACGTTGTGGGTACTCCCTGGTCAAAGTGAATAGTCTCTGCCTTTGCATGGTGTGTCTGATTGATGATAACATTGGGCAAAGTCAATAAGACCCAATAAGCCTCCGACTCCTTGGCAGGGAACAAACAAGAATGTCTAATCATTATCAGTTCCATAATACTGGTGTGGTACGTTGAGTCACATGTCGACAAAGCAATGGTTGGTTGCCAGGGAAGTCTCTGAAGCAGATAAACCAAATAGCCTATATGGTGAAGGTTGTGTCTTAATTTATTAAGCAACCTGTTTAAAGCCCTTCCAATTACCATGTCAGGCAACAAAGAGGTTTTGACTAACCTGGATATACAAGTTGCAAGATATCTAAGTCGAAGTTACTATATGATTAAATCATATTGCTGATGATGGCCTGATTCTTATCAGGAGTGTAACGCTTGAAAACCAATCATGCAATTACACGATGACCTTAGGGATGGGTGGTCTGCTATCTAAAAGCCTGGCTTGTTATAAAAGAGTACTCTAAGAGATGACAGATGAGGTTATAACTAAGATTCGGACATAAGCTTCGGCAGTCCAAGAAAGGCTATAAATGAACGACAAAGCTGCGACTTTGGACGGCTGGCCCCACAGTTACAAACAATACCTACCTGCAAAAGATGAAGCTGCAATATTATTAAGTATCAAGTTCATAAATTTAATATCATTATAATTACCAAGTATCATAGTAATATCTATTAGGATTGTACGCGGTGCCCCAGCCCAATTGTTGAGCGAATTTTCAGAAATGATTACGATATTATTGTATTCAGGTGATTTCTGTTGATACCATGTTTGCAGAAAGAAGTCAATATATTTGCTCCCCAGTGCATTTGGTGGCTGGCAAGTATTATCCAACATACGGAAGTATTAATATTCTATCTTGAATATCAAGTTTCCCTGTCAGAATACGTTAGAAACTGTATAGTTATGCCGCTACCAAGCCAGGCTAATAAAGGAACTATCGTTCCCGAATCTGATATTTCTGCTTTAGATCTCAATTCGGATGCTGGTGGTGAGGGTCAGTCACCTCAAGAACAATTAAGAATCGATTATTGAACATTAACGTGGAGGCAGTTAAATACAACTAGGTCCGGTTGAGTGTTTATGAATAAACCGAAATATCGAGACCGTACCTTGCTTGAGCTTCAGCCACATTTCGGCAAACAAAGCAAGAAGCAAAGAAGGCGCACCAGGGATCGCCTTTGAGCTGGATCCAAAGATACGTGAAAGTATTATCGAGGGAGATTACGCACGAGACGTAATATTACTGATAGTATCTGAATTCCAGATTTATCAAGGATAAGAAGTAAGGGGATTTTGTGAGAATATGTGTTAATTCAGATTGCACTATTAACGGGCAAAATATTACCACCATATGAATGAATTACTCACTGAGATTAATTATACGATTATACTTCACAAGATTAATTAATCAATGGGATTAATTATCTAAGTTATATGTACTGCCAATATTGCATTACACCACGATACGATATAGTTGCTATTCTTCCAGTCGCTTCTGATATGACTATACATAATTGTCCTCTTTGCATATATGATCTTTACAGACTCCCAATACACTTTGTCTGGAGATACGCATAAACAAGATATTAAGAGCTACAGCTGTGTACCAAGTAATTACTTAAGTATTAACCAATACTAGAAGTATAGTTACTTAGGTGGAAGCACCCCCAAAACAGTCCATAACATTGTTGACCACAATGAGGAAAATTTAAATGGCTTGTAGTCACTTGTCAAGCAATATGATCTTCCGTAAACCAATAGGGAATCAATGTTTCATAAAGTCCACTTGTTTTCATAATTTCAAATGCATGATCTTTTTCATTGTACTAACAATGATTTCTGCGGAATATGCCCATAGGTGATGTAAATTGTCGGTTGGTAACTATTTCTCTTCCGGTAACGTCCCCATATTGGACCTTGTTAGTCATGTCGAGTACCGGTTATGAAAATGCCTTTGCTGCTGATCATGATATAACAAATGAATTGCTTCATAAATCCAACTTGCATCGCAATGGAAAGTATTCAGCATCAAAATCCTAAATGAACCTATATATTGATCTCTTTCCGATTTTCTTAGCTGGTATGTTCTAAATCTTTGCGTCTTTACTGGAGGGTCTGGAAAGAAAGAAATCCGGTGGTGTATTGACTTTTTTGGATTCATGCCTTGATGGCTCGGTCGCTTTTCGATCAGACATCACTATTCTTTCGACAATAGTTCGACCGCAACTGGTTGATGTGTTTAGCACTAGGTAATTGGAAATAGATGAATTTTGATTGGTTTTTGAATTTCCTTACTGTCGAGCAGTTTCGATCTTCGAATCACCTTCGGAGGCAAAAATATAAACCAAAGAAAATATGGTCTTCCAACATAGTTGGTGTTTTTTAAACATTAATTTTCGACCTATAAGCCCAATGTTGCTTATTTGTTATTAGAATCCCACCAACGATTCTACTTTCCCGCCAGTGCCTCAACATGTTCTTCATTATCAGATTCGTCTGGAATTTTTTCCTCTTCTTCAAATTGATCCTCAGATTCATTTGAACTTTCTCCCTAACCGTCATCTGTAGTGTACAAATCAACCTCTCAATCCTCATCCGTATGACAAGCTACGACGGTGAGCTGCTGATATTCCCGCACATTCGGAAAAGGTGCCATTCCGGTCTCTCTTCTTTTCCATCTAGCGCAGTCCAGGGTTCTATGCTCTCCTTTCCAGTCACCAGGCCAAGCGCATCTTTGACAATCTCCAGCAGCCTTCCTTCTATCGAGCTTGCCTTTATCCATTTTGTCTGTTTGTTCAGCATATGTTTTTCTGGACTGAGTCCTTGACTTAATGTTTTTCCTGATTTTCTGCTGATTATCATTTCGTTGAAAGCATCCTTCATTCTGGAATCAACCTGCATTCTGGTATGTATTTCTTGTAGGAATTTCAGCCTTAGGAACCCTAGTCGTTTCTATCTGTTTATGTCCTAGACTCTTCTTGGCTTCAACCCATTTTTCTGCTGTTCTTCGAGTTGTCGTATTGACATCAATCATTTCGGTATCATTCTTTCCAGAAAGGTCAATCATATGCATTAGTTCCACTATCTAGTGTGGTAACCTTTCCAGTATAAGTTTCTTCAGGGCCGCTCCAGTTACCATAGCCTTATCATTATGCATTTGGATGTGTGTAAACATATCCGTAATGCACCCATCGTACTTGACTTTTTCCAAACTGGCATAGGTGTTATCTCTGGCTTCCCTATTGTCAGATCGTAATTATAATGCATTAATGTACGCTGTTGATGATTCAGGGTACGTGCCATCCGATGTTTCTTCAATCCAATGAATATGCCAGGCCGCTGCATATATATCCATTCAGGAACTGATCCGATCAATCGTCCGTTCATCCTGAGGGAAATGTTCTGGTTGATCCTCAACATAGACTTGCATAGTCACCCACCAAGTGTCAAAATCCTCTGGGTGTTTTCCTTCTAATCTCTTATGTTCCATAATTTGTATAGGTTTGGCGAATTCCAATTCTGTAATTTGCCTTTGTCTCCTAGTGGCTCTTCAAGCCTCTCGGCCTCCTGGCGCATGGTCTGGTCCAGGAGGTGGATCCGCAGCTCCACCATTGCTGCAGTTACAGTCCACGGCACTTTCATCTCCGGCATTTCCTTCTCCAGCATTACCATATCCGGCATTACCATCACTGGCATCACCATCTCCGGCATTACTACTAGCCACTCTTTGATTTCTTCGAAGCCAGGTAGAAGCACTATTGGTATCTCTTAAACTAGATACTGATGCCCATCTATCACAATACCCCCTTGTCTCGGGATGTACCATGGCAGGTCCAGGTTGTCCCAGGTGTGCCGTAAGATGTCACTCAAAGCCATACATTGCTGATTCGAAAACCTATTACGTTTCCATAGCAGGAGTTAACCTGGTGATAACTTATTGGAATTCCGCTATCTGATCTTCCATTTGTAAGGCAAGATGATGTAATAATTTTTTTGAAGGTGTTCCTGTCAAAGATTTTATTATTGAAGCCAATATTCGATTAACATCATGCACCGTCTTTGATAGGTCCCTCATCGTTTTCTGTATTTTGTCATTGCCACCTTTGACCTCCAATATTTGAATCTAATTGTTGGTGATCCTTCTACTCCTGGCATCCAATTCTGCTTTATAACCTTGGAAGAGATTTCCTGATTCTTCCACAATTTCATTATCCTGAGATTGCGGTATGCTTATCCCAGTTCACAGTTCTTGTAGCACTACCCGATGTAATATCATTTGAGAACTGAGACCTGATAGTTCAGAATGGATTTTCTGTTTTTGGTATTTGGGCGAGTTTTCAAAATTACAATATTGTTCTTTACCGAATCAAACTCATCCTCCGAAACATGTTTTTCTTCACTCCCTTCCTGTCTAACATGCATGAATTGCTGAATGAGCAGCAACAATTGACTTTGAACTAAGTCGGAGGAGAGTTCAATGATCTCTATTTCCCTTCGTCCGACTTCGGCATCCTCGGATTCCACCTGCTCATTGAGCAGCAGATACTCTCTTTGTGCTGCGTCGATTCTTTTTAGTATTCCAGGCACCATCCTGGAATTTGATTCGCTGCCGGCGGCCATAGTTTCCCTATCCTCGATCCGCTCAGTGCAAACACTTCGCCTGCATGTATGACTTGTCATCTTCAAGTTGCAATGATAAGTACCGGTGGTCTGAATGAGAGTTAAAGCATCGATGTGGGTTTCTTCTTGGTGCGGGCAATTTGGTTTTGGATTGTGTTCCACACAATACCCCTGTGAAATGAAAGTGGATCTGTTTATCACTCTTCAGACGTACGTAAATATATAGCACTCTGATCTGAATGTTCAGCTCTTGCTGTCAACCCACGGGTTGGTGTTCCGAATTTGTTCCGGTTGAGAACCAACACAGCAATCCCACTCCGGGGTACAATGCTGCGGACAATACCTTTGTCCAAGATTAATGCAGCACAAATTATCTTCGCACTGATTGCAAACAGAACTCATATGTATGATCCAGAGTTAGTGCTGATATCATAATACGATGTCGTCGTGGATCTTTTCGTAAACGGTAAACAATATCTCCTGTGTGATATTGTTGTTGATAAAGTCGTATGAACTCGTCATTCTTCACAGTCCTTCCAGATTCAGCCTAGAGTACTTGAAATATTATACTATTATGAAGGTGCTTAATCCCAATAATCAATACATCATTTATTGAATTAAGTACAGCCACCTATCTAAGAATCGCTTTCTTTCCTTGTCTTATCCTGCAACTCAGCCTCTTGACCTTCTTCAAGAGCTACTGGATCAACAAGAGACCAAGTGTTGATATTACCTCCTTGCATGTATGTCACGCCTCATCTGGAAATAAATGATCTTTGGAAAATTCTTGGAAGGGTAACAACCCGGTAGATAAGAACTGATGTACTTTTCAACCAATACCTTCGAAAACCCCGTCTTGAGCAATTGTGGGGGAAGGATGCGTAAAATTATGCTAACCTAAGAAGAAAATGAGATTGCTGGAATATTCGATGAGCTTCTGGTGTGCATATTGCCATTTTGTCAATCTGTACCCAGGCATAGAGACTCAAATCATGGCAATGTAAGATAGAAGGAATATTTAAAGATCGATGGATAGAATGCTTATTAATATTTCATAATCGTCTTCGGGGTTCTGAATGTTGACTGCGGATCACTGTTTGAGATAGTTCTTTGCATTGCGAGAAAAATGAGATCTCTTTGAAGTACTCTTTGAGGGTTGGTACACCCAGACTTCGATGCTACAACTCTATTGCTCTGGGTAGCCATGTAGCGGTTGTTTAATGCCATTTTGGCATTCGCCCAGTGATAAGTGCCAAGCATCCCAGTTGGTTAAAGTGTTCATGCAATGCGGTTTCAAAACATTGCACTCTTGAGTAATGATCAGGCAATCCATCACATGATATCAAGTCAGACGATATGCCAGATCAAACTTGAACTTAGACTACATCTCACAGTCCGTGAGCTATGGGAGTTGAAACATCAGCTGAGTATAGCCGGCAGCACTTTATCGCAAATAAATGCCTCACCTCGAAGGGTAATTGGCTTGTGTCATAATTTGAATCTGAGTCCAATCGATACTACATCAGCAAGAACAAGATCCGTCCGGGTGGAATGGCTTCGTCAGAGTGGACGCGCGACTTCACAGCTGTCAGAGACATCCGGGTGGCAGAATACTCTGCGCCCAGCGCCAATAGCACACGTCGTGATCGATATCGCCCTCCAATCGCAGTTTCGCTGTATGTTCTAGCTCTGTCGGTATCCTATTGAGTATGAACACTGTGGCGTTGCGGCCATCTGTGACCATACATTGGAATGCGTTGATTGCGTAGATCAGCAAAATGTAAATCGGTCCGGAAGCTAGACGCAAACCTCCCTGCCACTCAGATTGCCTTCCCCAGTGCTTCTAAGTACTTACAGATGCTCCCAGGCCCCCCTGGAGCTTTGCAATGTGCTCTCAGACTCCGCAAGAGCATTCCCTGGTGCTTCTGGAAGCACCTGAAGTGAGAGAGGAGCATTCAGGACGCTACGAGATTTGACTATTAGGATAGGCCAATATTGGAGCAGCTGAGACCCCGGCGCAGCTCTATGGGAGACTTGATGCCGTATTCTCAAAGCAGTGATCTTAGAGCCGGATAAGCAAATCGCATTTCATCCATCGTAATTGTCTTTGTTACAGTCCCAAGGTTCACTGCCTTATAATATGGCATGCATTATTTAGGTCTCTCTATATATATACATACGGTCAATCTGGCCACAGATGGTAGTCGAGCATGATTGGAGGAACACCAGGAGACACCCATTGAGAGCACCGAGAAATGCACCACTTGGAGGCCGTTGTGGTGATACAACTAGTGTTAGCAACGGTTCCAGTTTTGGACCCGGCGGGTATTATAGGTCTGCGTGGCAACGGCCTTACCCCATCAAAAATCGATGATTTTTTAAGCGAACCATCACTTTAAGGCCACAAATATTGATTAGAGAGTTTAGTGTTTGGTATGTGAAATATGCAGCTTTGCACGGCGCATCTTTTGGCCGTCTCCGATTTTCGATATCTTTAATTCTCAGCAAGCGGCAGCCTAAAAACCTCGTTTTTACGCTAAAAATGACAATAATTTCAAAGCAGCTTGCTGAGTTTTAAAGATATCAAAAATCGGAGACCACCAAAAGATGCACCATCTGCAGCTGCATATTTCTTGTACCAAACACAAAATTATCGGATGAATATTCGTGGACTTAATTAAGGGAACCGTTTGCCACAAACCCGGACCGAACCGGCCAGGTCCGGGTTTTCATGGAACCGCTATAATAGAAACGGTCCAAAAACGGAACCGTTGCTAACACTAGATACAACTGACCCAAATGGCAGTGAGCCCACCATGCACATACCGTCACACCTCTTGCGACTTCCAAACGGACTTTGTGTGAAAGAATGGTTCTAGCTCGAAGACCCAAGGAAGAAAGTGAGAAGATATGGAACTACCCGGCCGTGAGAATCGAGGCAATTGCGTGGATCAACGTGAGATGATCATGAGATGATATCTATCTACCCCAGGGTCTCCCAAATATGTACTCCCTGTCGCTCGGTCCACCTCCATTAGCCCTGTATCTCCGTTCACCTGCCATTGGTCATTAACGATGAACTTGGAGGCCGTGATCGCGTGCGTGGAGGGATGCACTTGCAGGCCGAAATCCAGTGAACTCAGGGATTCACTTGGAGGCAGGGAGAGAGGGAGTTTGGTGAGGCACTGGGAGGCCTGAATCGAGCAAGTTTTGGAGATGCACTTGGAGGCCGTGATCGAGCGAGGTTGGGGATGCAATTGGGGACCGAGATCGAGTGAGCTCAGCGATGTACTGGGAGGCCATGATTGACCGAGTTTGGAGATGCACTTGCAGGCTATGATCGAGCAGGATTGGAGGAGTACCCAGAAGCTGTCAATTTGGAGGGAGGCGCGATGGCAGCTGAGATTCTATTCATTTGTTAACTTGACATTGTGGGAATCTAGAGAGTTGAGTACAACACCATCCGCCAAGGGATGGGAAACTGGCAGGGTGCGGAAAACTCACTGGGAGCGGGATACTGTCAATCTTCGCATGATGCTGTACTCGATGTATGCTGTACTCAGCGTGAAGTCAGGATCATGGCATGGACAGATAGGGAGGGATGACTTAACTTCGTGTTCTTAGGTGATGGTAGAGTTCAGCAGAAGAAAGACAGAGATCAGGGGAGAAGGGGGAAATCACCATGAGAAACTGGAACTTAAGAGACTTTCATGTGCGAGTCAATGTTACATCCACGACCTGGCAGGTACAAGTCCCAATCCGGCGCGTACTCACACGAATATGCTGCCTTCTATCCCCAGTGAGGCAAGTCCTACATGTGATTTCTCAGGTCCGCTCGTATCCTCCATATTGTTCTAATCCTCCTCCCCCCCTCCCTCTCTTTCTCGTCCACAACTCTACCACGGTTGCAAGAACGCAAAGTTAAGTCATCCCTCTGTATCTCTCCATGCCATCATCATTAGTTAACACCGAGCCCAGCATACGCCGAGTGCAGCATACACCAAGTACAGCATACACCTAAGATTGGCTGTCATCCCTTCAATCTCTCGATTTCGAGTTGACCTCGGAATGTAGCTTCAGCTTCCGGCGTACCTCCCTACAGATCAACTGCCACCAGCCAGTTGTCCATACCCGCTTCGCAGATTAATTCACCTCTTCAGATTCCAAAAGTTTCGAGTCAACTAACCGATGAATAGAGTCACCGCACCTGGCGCGCCTCCCATCGACCGCCTCTAGATCGACCACCTCCAAGTACTCCTCTAATCTCTCTCGATCATAGCCTGCTGTGAGTGTATCTCTAAACTCGCTCGATCACAGCTCGGAGTTCATCTCTCAGTTCCCTCGAACTCGGCCTCCAAGTGCATGTCGAAACTCCCTCGATCCCAGCGTTGCAGCGCATCTCTGTAATCACTCAATCTCGCTCTCTAATTGCATCTGCAACCTCGCTCGATCACTGTTTCAAAGTGCATCCCTAAACGCGCTCGGTCACTGCTTCAACGTGCATCTCCGAACTGGCTCAATCACGTCCCCCCAGCGACTCTCTAAGTTCACTCAATTGCAGTCTCCGATTACATCTCCACACTCACCCGATCACGGCCTGGGAGAGTATTTCAGAGTTCACTCGATTGGCATCTTCAGGTGCAACTTGAATTGCTGACGATCACCGCGCACTGCCAGTCCAGATATATACCACGTGTAGATATGTAGCTATATTGATATATAGATACATGGATGAGAATACTAACTGAATGAATAAGTTTTGAAAATCGTTGAATGATAAGTAGTAGCTATGATTCTGAGGCGCGCCAGCAGCATTCCCAAAGATGATGTTTTTCCCAGACTGCTCTACATTGATTCAACGTGCTCCCAGGTGCTCCCAGGTGCACCTGAAAGCCACTACATCAGTCCAGTAAACTCGAACCCGGCGCCTGGGCGACGGGAAGTGTGTAATTCTCTGGCAAAAGGTATGAGGTTTTGTCAGGGACATTTGAGCCGTCCGGGACACCTGGGGGTTTTTGACGGAAACTAGAGTTGTTGCTGATGTATGTGATGTGTTATCTAGGTCTCTATATAGATATATATATGGAGATACAGGGACAACGGAGATGGACTCAGCAACAGAGAGTATATATTTGGGAGATACATGGAAAACGGAGATGGACCAAGCAACAGGGAGTATATACTTGTGAGACCCTAGGTGTGGTCGACATCATAACATTACACGAAACACCCACTCCATCGTACCGAGCTCTTGGTCCCACACACTCTTGCCGAAGTTTCATAGATCCACGCACTTTGTGTGGTTCCTCACACACTCTTGCCAAGCTGTCATAGATCTACTCAATTTGTGTCATTCGAAGTGGCCAGGTATCCCATCATATCCTCTCACAGTCTTCGAGCCAGAACAGCACTTTCTCAAGAATTCCCATCCGATGCCACACGAGGTGTGGCAGTGTGTAGCTGAAGGGCTGTCTGCCATCTAGAGGCACCGTTTCACCGGACCGTGATTGAGTGGACATGGAGATGTGCTCCGAGGACAAGATCGAGTGAGTTTCGAGGCTATGATCGTGCACACTTTGTGGCCGTGATCGAGGCAGATTGGAGATGCACTTAAACGACTTGAATGTGCATACTTGGCGGCTGGAATAATGCGAGGTTTGAGATGCTCTTGGAAGATGTGATTGAGCGAGTTTGGAGATGCACTTGGAGGCAGTGATTGAGCGAGTTTGGAGATGCACATGGAGGCCGCGATTGTACAAACTTGGAGGCCGTAATCGTACGGGTATGTAGATTCCCATGGAAGCTGTAATCGAGCGTGGCTGGAGATGCACATCACCGCTGTGATCAAGCGAATGTGGTGCCCTTAACTGCACGAGTTTGAAGTGACACTTGGAGGCAGTGTTAACAACGGGTGCAAATTGCCGGGTCGGTTCCGGGTCAGGTTCCACCCGAACCCGGACTGTGGCAACGGGTCTTACCACACGAGAGAACCGGCCTGTTGGAAATGGGGCGGTTTAAGCACCAAAAACCCAGGATTTCAAATTGACCATTTTGGCTCTAATTAAGTATTTGAGTTCTGATCATATCACAACATGAACAGTACGTGGATTCTGCAGTGTTAGTCGCTCTTGCACCTCCCGCGTACAGATTTGCGATCCGACAAGTAATTGTTGAGTCGCAATCGAAAACCCACCAATGTCGCTCAAAATCAGCAATTATTTCACAACCACTCTACAAATATCAGTTGGATCGCTAATTTCAATGCAGGAGGTGACAGAGGGGTTAAAGCTGACCAATTTACGTATTGACTATGACATGATACAATCAAAACTCAAATACTTGATTGAAGCCAAAGGAGTAGGAACCGTATATTTGGAACCGCGGTCCGGTTCCAAGCCCGCAAAATTCCCGCGGTTCTATGTCTGGTGTGGGTAACACACCCGCCAAGACAAAGTGGGTCGGGTTTTTGGCCGGGTCTGGAACCAAACCAAACCAAACCGCTGGTTAAAACTCGGACCGCTGGCAGGTGACCCGGACCCGATGCTAACACTACTTGGAGGCCATGACCGAGCAAGTTTGGAGATGCATTTGGTGGCCGTAATTGTGCGACATTGGAGCAGTGTTTGGGGGCAGTCAATCTGGAGGTGGTAGTTCGGGAAGGAGGCGCAATTGCAGGTGAGAATGTATTCATTGGTTAACTCGCGATTCTGGGACAGTAGAGAATTGAGTACGACGAGGTCTGCCGAGAGCTGAACCTAGCTAGAAGCAGGAGACAGTCGATCTTAGGAGGATGCAGTACGCAGTGTATGGAGTACTCAGTGTATGCTGAACTTGGTGATAACTCTGGATCATGGCATGGAGAGATTGAGAGGGATGACACAACTGTGTGTTCTTAGGTGATGATATAGTTGAGGATGGGAACGAGAGAGATGAGAGGAGATTGGGGAAATCAACATCAGAAACTGGGACATAAAAGGATGCAGTGTGAGAGTCAATTTACTGTCCCCAATGCGGCAGGTACGAGTCCAGATCCGGCGTGTACTGACACCGATAAATTGTTTTCTAAACCGAACCAGGCAAGACGTACCCCTGATTTCTCATATCCGCTTCTATGCTCCACATTGTTCTCATCTTCATCCCCATCTCTCGCTTTCTTGTCCACACCTTTACCATCATCGCTGAACACTAAGTGAAGTCATCCTTCTCTATCTCTCCATGCCACGATCATGAGTTCACACCAAGTACAGCATTCTCCGAATACAGCAATCACCGAGTACAGAGTCCACGCAAGATTCTATGTCTGCCCTTCATTCTCATAATGATGAGTTGACCCATGAATGTAGCTTCCGCTTCTGGTGTGCCTCCCTACACGATTGACCGCCATCCGCCAAGCTCTCCATGACAGCTCAAAGTTGAAGTCACCTTGTCACATTCCCACCGTTACGAGTTGAATAACTGACGAATAGAGTCGCAGCACTTGGCGAGCCATCCATCAACTAGGTCCAAGTGCTTGTCCAAGCTCGCTGGATCACAGCATCGAAGTGGATCTCCAAAATTGCTTGATCACGGCCTCCAAGTGCATCTCCAAACTCACTCGATCACCACCCCACAGTGCATCGCGCAGTTCACTCGCTCACGGCCCCCCATTTTATCTCCAAATCAGCTCGATTACCACCTCCAAGTGCATCTCCAACCTCACTCAATCACGGCCCCCAACTGTATCTCTCAACTCGCTCAATTATGGCCTTCAGGTGCATCGCCATGCTCATTAAATGACGGCCTCCAAGTGCATCTTCAAACTCGCTCAATCACGACCTCGGAGTGTATCTCGGAGCTCACTCCATGGTCATTTTCAGGCGCACCTCAAATCGCTCTCAAGCACTCCCTGTAGCCAGTCCAGATATACGCTGTGTAGATGGGTAGCTATATAGATACATTGATTAGAATACAAACTGAATACATGAATTTTAAAAATCATTGAATGATAAGTAGTAGCTATCATTTCCGGGCGCACCTGCAGCGCTCGCAAAGAAGATCTTTTTTCCAGACTACTCTATTGTGATTTTAGGTGCTCCCAGGCTTGTCGTCGTCGCTCCCAGGATTAATGGCAGCGCTCCCAGCTGCTACCAGGTGCACCTAATGTTCTCTCCGGCACTCTGAGGTGTTCCCAAACCTATCACAATCCCTCACATGGGTCTCCTGTACCAGACATCAGAGATCTCAGTTACTCTGAAGGCCAGCAGGAATGCCCTCCTAGGGTCTGAGACTCTCCTGAAATTGACTCATCCAAGTTTACACTCCACATCCTCTCAGACACTTGTGGAGGCTTCCAGTGACTAAAATACATTTTGGTGATGTACTCAGCCAGTATAGATATTGATATGCACCGGAGGTGTTAGGGGTCCTTCCTAATAGCGATAAAGATACTTGAACTATGATACAAGATGCATACATATCGAAGATATGCATAACACCTATGCATGTGAACGTTCAAGTGGTCAGCAACATGCTCTACGGGGAGTACATGTTGATCCCGCGAAGTGTGGGTACTTCGTTCACACCTGGATACTATGGGTGACATGTGTAGTAATTATACACGGCAGTTGATAGGTCATATGCGATTAAGAGAGCTCTTCTCCCCATCCGATAAGCGGTGTGGATACGGAGAGGCACGTTCCGGTCTGGAGATAAAGTCTCGACCTAAGCATGACGTAACTGAGGGATTAATGACGTAGGTGTGCGCCTAGAGCGAGCACTACTAAGTTGACTCTGGTAGTCTGGATCGCAATGTAACCTCGTATCGGATACGAACTTACGCGTCTTTAATCTATGTTGGCATAGCATCGGTTGGTCGCCGATTAAGGCTATGACGCAATTAAATAACTCACACGCATGAGGGATTTAAGAGGCGCAAGCATTATCGCAAGGGCGATAAGTGTTCCAACTACCGACCCATAATGATAAGGATGTGTGGGCTGATATTGCACAATGAATGGCCTGATTGTTATCAGGAGCGTCACGCTTTCAAACCACATTGGGTGAGCACAATTACCTGAGGGTGTTGAGGCGAGTTATTGCCGGGCGCTAAGGGGGCGTGGCCGAGATAACTCTATCAAAGCTAAGAAGAAGAGTGACCTATAAAGAGCGAGCGATGGTCGAAGGAATTGGGAATCATCAGCGAGCAAAGTTAGCTATCAGAACACCGAAGACGATGATAAAATATTATTAAGAATTCTATCTATCTATCTATCTATCTATCTATTTTAAAAGAAAGTAGTCACCACTATTTCTTCCTTAATCGATATACGCGATTACCCCTTATATGCCTGGACACAGGTATACACACGCAGAATACGCACTCATTCAGGTTGTCGAGACTTTCGGCAATTTGCTGTTCGCTTTACAAGAGCACAATTCAATCCACACCTACCGAGTGGTTTTACGTTTCGCGCAACTCGAGAATATCGACTACCTGGTGCTACGGTATCTGAACACTGGGCTATTACCGTTCGAGGAGTTTTCCGAGTGCGGGTACTGGAATGAGGATCATTGATTTACGTCTACAGAGAAGACGGTTTGTGGTATAGATTTAGAACGGGAGTTCTCGTTGTGCAGGAACGAGAAGTTGAGTCTTAGGATAAGACGAGGAGAGAAAGAGACATTTGGATAGGCGGCTGTACTTAGTTCAATAAAGTGTTGTATTGATTATTGGGACTAAGAACCCCCGTAACATGAGGTTATGATGCATTCTAACTCAAAACAATATGTAGGGTTCCATCAGACCTCTTATCATAAGCCAATGTCATTAATCTCTCGACCACTGACTGGGGAGGCCTCGACTGCTCGAGGACCAGGGCAAGCCGCAAGGCATATCCACTGCTGAGGAGATAGGCCTGCAGATTTCCTGATTCCCGAATATTGCAAAATGTCTGCCACACACATCATACTGCATAATCGCAACTTGACAGTTTGTCTTTCGGCTAGATGACATGTTGTAGGTGGTTGATAACTATGCATACTGCTAAAGTTTTTGATTAATGTTCTGGCTATGGCAACATAATTGCATCATTGTGGAAAAATCAGCTGGTGAATGGATACGATTCCTTAATCAATCGAGATGTGGCTCTGGTGGAATTCAGCTCATCATCGTCAGCCTGGTGCACAATGTGTGGTCCCATCAATCAGTGTTATGTGATATTTATCATGTGACTGCTACTGTTTTCGCTATAATTCAGTATGGACTGTCACTGCTACTCAGTGAGAACCCCTAACAAAATCCAGATAATCTTCAATAAGCCATACGTGATCAATGCCACCTGGTGCTGTATTATCATGCTCGAAATATACTGTTCAAACAATTTCTCGAAGCAGTACACAATGGATCTTCGTAGCCTTCATGACAACTTAGATGAACCCATCAACACATTCAGTCCAACCATGCTGATTATTGTACTTTGTTGGAATCAGTACAGTTTAATCTGAAGGTTGAGAATGTAATTCCCATTGTTGAGTCTTCTTGCACCTCATGAGAAATGTTGATATGGTTTTTCTGGCCAGGAGGCGTTCCTGAAATCATTGGATCTGATTGTGTGGAGTCCTACCAAAATGGAATACACAATGACAATAATTTTATCCCTAGACAGTATTATTGAGGTCATTTTCTTCACATTGTATATACTAGACTCAGATGTCATGAGCTTCACGCATGATTCCTTGGGTGGAATATATATATTCTATGATGCAATTAAGTTCCAGATGTTCAATTCCAGTAGAGTTGTGGAATTGTTGATTCAAATACAACAACCCATTCTGAAGTTTGACCAATATACTATCAATGAGTACAACCTGATTATATCTGAGTACCAATTTGCAGATTTTGTATCACCAGTCCTCTTCTATTTGTATGCTGAATCATTGTCCAAAGTTGAAAATTCTGATATATACAATTGTATCTTTGAGTGAGGTTAATATAGTACTGTGGCATACATTACAGACATGCATGACTCCCACATGATATACATGCTATAATACGGGGAGGATACAGGGCTCAATGTGACAAGGCTGGAGATATATTAGATGGGTTCTATGTAAACTTTGATGATTATTGGTAGCAAATAGTAGATCAAAAACCTTTGCAGAGTCAATATTGTACCAGCCTTGAAGTGCAAGATGTGACAGTGTATCTTGAATATAGTCCAGACTGGCACAATGGTCATTGTACAACAGCATCTTTCGAATAAAATCGACTTTGTTGGTTGACTGATATGGCATTTTCACTTTGGCTATATGAAGGTATTCAGGAATATCAACAGTAAATATGCCACCACAACCCATTTCCCAAGTTGATGTAGATATATAGCACACATTGTTAGGGGTTCCCTGTTACGGGGGTGCAACCACCTGAGTAACTATATTTATATAATAGTATCCCTTTAATACGAAAGTCAGTACTAGAGGTACTCAGCTAGAGTTCTTATCGTTATCTTTCTTATGTGTATATCAAGACAAACTATATTTGAAGTCTGTATACATCGTAGACGCAGAGAGGACCAATACGTATGGTCATTCCAGATGCTTCCAAGTAGATCGCGACTAAATCATATCGTGGTGTGCAGCGATACTGACATTACATATAAGTTATATAATTAATCTCAGTGATTGAGTAATATCGTAAGAGTATTCGTATACTTAATCTCGAGGATTAATTACTCTCATTCCGGTAATAATTTGCCCGTAGATAGTGCAATCTAAATTGACACATATCTTAAAAGGATCCTTCTTGTGAATTCCTTGACAAATCAGTGGTTCAGATACTATCGGCAATATTACGTCTTGTGCGTTATCTCGCGAAATAATCGTGCTCGTAATTGTATATTCCGCTTGAAGGGAATCGTTGGTGCACCCTCTCTGCTGCTTGCTTTGCTCGCCGAAATGTTGCTCAGGCTCAACAATGGTAGGTTGTCAATATCTAAGTTCATTCTTGAACGCTCGTCCGGACCGAGTCGTATTCAGCTGTTTCTGCTTTGTAGGTCGTGTCTCAGTCTGAAATTCTACTTCCGATGAACTCTGCTCAATATCCGAACCGTTATCAAGATCTAACTCAGAAATTTCGGATTTGGATCTTCCAATTTTGCAACCACCTTGATGCTGTCATGGCGTAACGATAAGGTCTCTAATATATTCTTAAGGGTGTATTTGATACTGACGATAATACTTCAATATCACAGTAGATTGGGTAATACTTGCCAACCACCAAACACACTGTGTGGCAAAGATACTATCTTCCTTCTGTAATCATCGTAACAACAGGAAGAACTCAAACACAATCATATCGTGATGACTCGTAAACATATGTTCAGTCATGGGGCGGGGGACCCGCATACCATCCTATTAAATCTTAATAATATACTTGATAATAACGATAATAATGAAACAAGAACTGAAAACTGAATAATATTTCGGTTTCTTCATCACCGGTAGGTATCGGTCGTGCTTGTGGGGCTATCCTTTCAATGCCGGAGTATTGCTGTCTGTGTATAGCCAACCTCCCGGTCTAGTGTCACCACACCCTGATTGCTATGACTTCAATGCTCATGATAGCTGTATCGTGGACACGCCATGATGCGCCTGGTGATAGCATGCCATGCATTCCATAGATTATTCTGTTCATGCATTGTGGTTTGAAATCATTATACTCCTGATGAGAATCAGGCCATCCAGTACTTGATATCATGTCAGACGATGCATCAGACAAACGTGAACTTGGACATCATGCAACTTGTATATTCCGATAGTCAAAAACTCTCCCCGACTGAGGTTCGTATTGGGCAGGTTGAACACAGATTGCGTAATGAATTAAGACACAACCTCACCATTCAGACCATTTGGCTTATCTGTATTCTGAGGCTTCCAGGGCGGCCCACCATTGCTGTGTCGACATTTGACTGACATATCACATCGTAATTGACCCCTCAAGGGCTTATTGGGACTTATTGTCATTTCCCACATCATTCAATCGGACACACCATGTTAAGGTCGAGACTGTTCTCACTAACCGGGGAGTACCCAAGATGTTTCGCTCCACTGGGGATAGTGTTCGCAATGGGTCTGAGTAACCTGCCAGTGGTCAGGGCTTGGACCGCAAAAACCTTTCAGTTCGGTTCCAGAACTGTCCAACAACCGGACCCACTGCTTCTTGCCGGTCCAAACCTGGCCCTGTACCCGTCAACCCACACATTTTGCCTGGTTTGGTTGGACCCATTGGGTCCAATCTCCTGCATTGAATTTGGGGTTGTTCTATTTCTGATCGCATTCAGATATCCTACTTTTAATCATCCAATATCAATGACGGTACATCCATGTTCATTTTGGATGTTGTGGCCGCCTTTGTAATCAAAATATGTGGACAAACGCTCCATGCCACGACTGGGAAATGAGCGTCAACAGAGTGTCAACAATTGCAGATCTTGCATTCTGGGTAATCAGAGCGGGCATTGGTTGCAGATAGTCTTAACCGAGGTATTGGCCTCCTCTATGGGCAAAAGCCAAAGCGACACACTCCCTGCCCCATCTTGAAAATGAGCGTCAAATGAGCGTCAACAATTCAAGCTCTCGCATCTTGGGTAATCTAAGTGCCATATGATTGTAAACCTCTATTAAGGAGGAATTGGCAGCCTCTTTAGGCAAATATGCAAGGGATGTTCCCACAACAGCCTCTAGGACAGGAAGAACTAATTTCAGTTACAATGATGCAAGGAAGAGTTCGTGACCGTTTCACCAAAGAAAAACAGTCAGAACATCACATATGTGACACAATAACCGAAGCATTGTGCTTTGATTACCAATGATGAAAGGCCAAAACATTTTGAGGCTCCATTGACGCCCATTTTCATGAAGGGGCACAGAGCGTGTCACTATCTTTTTTCCTTAGGAAGGCAGCCAATACTTTGATCAGATAAAGGAACGACCATATCGCTTTTGAATTACCCAACTTACAAGAGCAAAAATCGTTGATGCTCTATGGACGCTCAATTTCTGAAAGGGGCAGGGAGCGTGAGGCTTACTATTTCGCTTATAAAGCTAGCGAATACCTCATTGATCAATACTCTGAACCGATCGCCACGCAGATTAACAATGATGCAAGACTAAAAACTGTTGACTCACCATTGACCCTTATTTTGCCATGAGCGTATCCACAATATCTTATCATTCAATGTGGCCTAATATATCATTAATGGTGTTTTGGCAGCCTTTGTACCATCTTCATGTACTTTCTCCTTCATCAATACATTGTTCTTTAATAATACATATAAATATATCCTTTCAAATATACTTTAAAGTGTCCGCTAATTATGGAAAATAATAAACTCAAAAATCCTGTTCCATCAGGTCAATGCTCAAATTTACTGTCAGGTTCGCTCAATTGGCTGCTGTCGTCTGCAAACTGGATGTCAGCTGCATTGCCATGAAGCAGCTAGCATACTAACCAGTGGATGTTCCTTCATCAGTCGGCAAATCTGGATAAAAATCTTGATCATGCTTGTGATTCTTGGCATATGGATCAAGATCGAGAAATTGACCACTGGGAAGAGGGGTATGTATATACACATATCCGGGTGGCACACCTTCGATATTGGATGAGTGACCTGCCTCATTGTTCACGGGTGGAACAAGTGGCGTTTCGGGTGGATGTCGTGTCGGTTCTGGTGTCGGCTGTCTAAGTCACATCTGTTAAGGTGCACCTGTGCCTTTGGGTCTCCAGGGTGTCTGGGGACTCTGTGCTGTGCCATTTTGGCAACAAACGCAGCCATCCATCGGATTTTCCCGAAGCATAGCTGGATGTCTTTCCATCGCAGCCTTCACATTTATGTGCCGAGGAAACTCAACTCCCCACTTCGTCTCTTCTCGGACTTCGGCCTGATGTTTCTTGCATAGCAATTGCGTTTCCTGTATTGTGGCGCGCGAAAACCCCTCTTTGGTGATTTTAGCCATATTGAAGGCCAGGTGCAGGTCAGACTGTTCTAGCTGTACCCGACCTCCTTGCCTTGCCATAGTTGCACACATGTTGAAAACCTACAAGAAATTAGTTGCTGTATCTACATATTAGATCCGGTTATTACATCCACCACGTACACTTCCGTAGCATCCTCTAAGGTTATTAAACCCTGTTTGGTCCACTCTTGGGGATTCCCATCACTACATTCATCTGCAAAAATCCCAGAGCAGAGTACATCATGATGTTCTATTTCGCGGACAGTCTGGACAAATTCCTTGGTCCACCATCAAGGCTTCCCATTACAGGCGGCGACAAATTGGTCACACAGCTCGCTATATATTCCAGCTCTATGTCGTATCATCAATTGACAGCCATGTACCTCGATATGACTACACTGACATCCTAATGCATTCTACACGTTATCATTGCCGCTTCCGGATTTGGAGTCAAATTTCAAGTAGGCGTCTAGGGTCATAGTTTGGCTGGCTGCAGTTGCAGTGTGGCGGTGAAATAAGTGAGGTTTGGGTTGTAGTTGCGACTCAGCGGGTGGCGTATTGGATGAAGCGCCTATCGTTCTGCTCGATTCTGTTCCACTCTCACCTTGCTGAGGTGTTTGTGGAGCCATGATTTGCTGCCCTGAAAATCAAGAGATGATGATGACAAAACGAAGTGTGGAGTCCGGAGGAAGAAGATACCGAAAGGAAGTGGGAAGTCCTGAGGAATAAATAGTTAGCTTCAGGTCAAAATGGCATGCGTAACAGCCAACTGGCCCGTTCTGCACCAGATACATTGTGTTGCGCATAGCTGCTGGTTGCACGGGTTGCCAACCGTCCTGCGATTTGCACAAAGTCGGTCTGATGATGCGTGTTTCGTTATTCAGATAATTCGTGGTGGACGACCACCGAAATCTCATCTGTGTGAGATAAAAACAGTTCATTCTTCGACGGAAAGGACGTCTGCTGATGTTTGTCTCAAGGAATCCCAGGGATCATACATGAAACAGACGCCCAACATCATATCTTGATGTACCGTTAGCATTGCTATTCCCAATGTAGCGACAGTCAAATGACAGATTTTGCTTTGTTCAAGTTGATTAAGCGTACCAACCTCGACATCAATGACGCAGCTTGCCTCTACATGGTCCATCTCTTGCAACATCCTACATCTCGTCCATCAACAAAGTTTATACAAAATACAACGGTCAAAGCTCTGAACAAGAACCTTACGCAACTACTGGCTGCTAATTCCGGCAAATCGACAGAGAGCTCTACATCACGACGTCATCAAGCGTATGGAGGCAAGAGTGCCTTGGACGTAGAACGGGTCCGAGCCCTTGGAGAGCTTCATCGATTGCGATCCATAAAGAAGCTTGCAGCGGGGTGATGATCAGAAAGTCACTTCCTAAGCAACTAAGAGAAGGAGAACTGGATCGAGGATGAAGTGGAATCAGATACCACTGTGGCAAGAAAGCGAGTTCAAGATGCAGAGACAGCAATAAAACAAGTGCAGGATGATATGAGAAATGCTGAAAACACGGGTTTGACAACCACCAAGCCTGAAACAACATGTGAGGAGGTGTTGAGAGCCAGCAGAGATAGACTGAGCGATCTTCCGAGTTCCGACCATGGGGAGGATGGGGAGGATGAGGATGATGATGAAGAAGATCCTGCGGGCGGCGAGCTTTACGAAGATGACAAACCCGGATGGGTGATGGCCACAATGTCCGACACTGTACAGTATTGCACGGAGTGTTTTCGGCAGAAGCAGATGAAGCTTGAAGAATTGACATGACCAGGCTGGGGAGAGGCGGCCGATCACTTCCGTGAGACGGACAAGGTGTACCGGACGACCACATTGCAGCTGCTGGCAGTCCTTCAACCTCAAATGGCAGATGATGCAGCGTCATCTGTGCCCGCAACAGTTGGTGAGCCTATGGAGAATCTTGATAGCGGCCGCAGAAAATTGCAAATGCCGCAAGTGACATCTCGCCCAGGGAGTAGTCATATGAGGATAGATTCGAGGAAAGCACAGACACACGAATGGAATACATTCCTCCTGCCCGCCCCGGTGCCCAATTGGTCACCAATTCAGAAATCAACCCAGGTTGAACGCATAAGTTTCAACCTCTGCATATCGCATCCCATGCTAATTACAACATTGAAATTGGATTCCAACAAAGACATGGTGGCGGCTCCTGCGTCGCTGGAGGAATGAATAGGCAAATTGGCATTTGTGATGATGTATCAATTTGAAATGCAATACCTGTACCTATTTTCCTACGTGTCAGCTTTTACTTGATTTCAGTGACCAAATTGTGAGACATGATAATTCGTCTATGCATGTGCAAGAGTCAGATAGGCAATGCCAATATTCTAGACTTCAAATCTCATTGACTGATGACCAATGACCGTGATATCATCCTGCCTGTTACTGTTCAGTTAGCGAATTGAAACGAAACTCTGGACAAAACTCGCTCACAAACTATAAGTCTGTGATGTCCCACGAGTCATAGATGCAGCAGTCAATGAGCACTGCGAAGCTGAATGAATGACGACCATCATGCTCCATCTGATCATGCATCCAACTGCATAACTCTCGGCACAGACCTTGTGCACATGGTCGAGATGTTGAAAAACGGTTATGGTAGGTCATGGCAATCGCGGGGAATCAGCTGGACGAGGTAAGGTGAGGCAGTCGGGCTGAATATATCCAAAACTAGTGTACAGATTCCTCTCCGGTGAATTGCTGGCCGAAGGTGCTGGAACATGACAGGCCAACGTCATGGTATCACTCAGATAACGTTACTACTGGAGGATCAGAAGTTGAGAGGATTCGAAGCTTTTGGATGCAAATGTTTGTACAGAGAAACGATTTATTGGCTGCCAATAACGACTATATGCAGTTTTACATACAATTGTTGAGCATCCACAGACTGTTAATATGTCATTAAGTTGAGTGTCAACAGAGAGTCAACAATTTTTGGACAGAGATTTTTGGGAAACAAACAGCTGCAAAGTCACATCCTTCCCAAGTTATTGAATTGATGGTTTTTAAAGGTAAAAAGGATAGTGGCACGCTCATTGACCCATCCTGGAAAAGACCGTCAATGATGCGTCAACAATTTTTGAGCTTGTGAGTCTGATATTCACAAAAAGACATGGTCGCTGTGACACATAATCAAAGTATGGGCCGTCTTTAAGGCGAAAAATGCTAGCGTCCAGATCGCTACAATCGCCTATAAAGGAGCTTCAGTCCAGTGTCAACAATTTCTATTCTTGCATCTTGGATAATCAAACAGCTGTGTGATGATATTCAGCAATAATTGAGGAGTTGGCCCCCTATATGGATAGAAATGGAAACGACGATATGGCTAGCACCTACTAAAAATCAGCGTGAACACAGTGTCAACAATTTTTGGTATTGCATGATGGACACTAAAAGCGCTGAGCATTATGGTCAATTCATAATCAATGCATCGGCCGCCTTTATTGGCATAAATGCCAGTGACAATTGCACTACCATCACAAAATGAGTGTCAACGGAGCGTGAATGATTTTTGGCAATGCATCTTGGATAATGCAAGGGCCATGAAACCGTGTCAAACCATAATCATAGTGTCGGCCGCCTCTATGGGCAAATGTGCTACAGACATTATCACTACCACCTCCTAAAAATGAGAGTCAACGGTGCGTCACCAATTTTTGGTCTTGCATTATAGACACTCAAAGCGCTGTCCATTGGCGTTAACCCATCATCAATGTATCAGCCGCCTTTATGGGCAAAAATGCTAGTGACAATATCACTACCACCTGCTAAAAATGAGCGTCAACAGAGTGTCCACGATGTTTCATCTGGCATCTTGGACAATCTGAGGGCTATGGAATGGCGTTAACTTATAATCAACTCATCGGCTGCCTTGATGGGCACAAATGCTAGTGATGATATCGCTACCACCTCCTGAAAATGAGCGTCAATGGAGCATCAACCATTGTTTGTCTTGCATCATGGACACCCAAAGCGCTGTGCATTGCTGTCGAGCCATAATCAATCCATCGGCTGCCTCGATGGGCCAAAATGCTAGTGACGATATCGCTACCTGCTCCTCACAATGAGTTTCACCGGAGTGTCAAAAATGTTTTGTCATGCATGTTGGATAATATATGAGCTATGGAACAACGCTATCCCAAGACCAACTTATCACCAACCTTAACAAACAAAAATGCTACAGACAATATAGCATCGGCCTTGTACAATTGAGCGCCCTCCGAGCCTCAACAATTATTGTCGTGGCTCTGTAAGCCACACAGCAATGAACTACATCACCTTGGTACTGAATTGAGTCTTACGCGGTCAGCCTTTTCACTATGTCCTTGTATACAACCTCACAAATATGCATGCATTGTCTCACAGATCTGAGATTTTTGCTGTTAGCTGTAGAGTCAATATTTATGAAGCAGCAGTCTACTTGACTGTCTCGTTACTTTCAGCAGTTTTTCCAGTCGGATTACCTGGCATGCAAATTTTTACTGGCATGTCCGATTCAAAATCTTTGAACATCTCACTGCCGGGGGTTTTGATATCTTCCAAAAATGAACATGTCTTTATTCGTGATTTGGGCAACCTTTCTGTACAAATCATCTTCGATGCTTGGTGGGCTTCAATTCATATAGACTCGAAGCCGCGTATCGCTTGGAATGATTCCAGACATACGCCGTTTTGACGATTCTATTTGCACTGCAGAATTGAGGAAACTGGCAGCCCTGGCCTCATATGTATCATTTGTCATTAAGTTCTTTGCCATCCATCTGAACATGGGACCAGCTCAATGGGGAAACACTTGCTGGCGAAAGCTCACATCGCAAAGTTAAACGAATTAACAGAGTCAGTGGTTAGTGAATTGACTAGTTTGACAGTTGATGAACCGGCATTGCTGATCCTGAAGAGGCGAAGAAGTCAATGAGTCCCAATTGTAAGTTTGGAGAGGACAATCATATTTGACATCTCGGTTGATCCATATTGACTGAAATGACGGACAAAATGTTCCAAACTGGCAGCTAAGAACATTGAAACTTCTGATTTTCACCAAGACACGTGGAATCGCTACCTCATGTAGCGATTTGTTTTGGCTCACATTCCTTCGCACAATATACCAAATCTAGAGCAACGACAGTCATAGAAGGCATTTTGCGATGCCCTAGTGCTGCTGTCTCCTCTGATCCTGAGCAACATACGCCAAACGGAATACGCACTGACCGTAAATGCAATGAAGAAGTAATTGCCGTCACGAAATAAAGTTAGTTTAGCTTTGGGCGGATGGACATCACCGCACAAACTAGCCATATTGTTGGTCATTGCTTACAATATGGATCCAAATTGGGCATTGCGTGAAGTTCAACTCACTTTCTATGAGGTTGATCAGCTGTTCTTTTCCTGTTTCGCAAGCAAATTAAGCATGATAGGTCAAGTGCGTACATACACGAACTGCGCTAGCCGTACATTTGAAGGACATGCTTGTTCGTTTTGAGCTTGCCGACAGCCATTTGCTGGGTATTATGGCTCATACTGCTTCCTCAAATTACTCGATGACATGCGAGCTGCAATCAACACTTGAGGCCTCTGCAATCAGGTGGCCTGCTTTGAGGAACCACATACCATGCATGGCGCACGTCATACAGCTGGCTTTAGGTGCATTCATGAGCAGTCCCGGGGTAAAAGAGCGCACCAAGCCATGGGAAGCCAATGAGCACGATCAGCAATCTCGAGTGATTGAAAGCATAGACATTCGGAAGAGTCAAAGAATTGGAAAACAGGGAAATGCTAGAATCGATGAGGTGTCGGCCATGAAATGAGGATTGGCAAAGATGATTAATAAAGTCTGTATTTCATGATATTTTGAAAGTCCAGAAATTGACCTTCATATAGCAGAGAATGCTTGCTGTATTGATTACACTGACACCTGGTCGTCGAAACGAGTTCATCGACTGTCAAAAAGCTACAGTTTGTATCGCAGTAGTACCCGTGATGGATGTAAAGACATGTTGGAACTCAACACTGCAGTTGGTCGAGTATGCCTACCAATCACGGGAATTCACACCTGAGTGGCTCCAAGATCCAAAATACACTATTTACCGGCCACTTTTCACAACTCAAGATGAATGGACCATTGTGAAGTATGCCTGGGAAGTATTGAGGCCATTTCGATATTGGACCCTGTGGATGTCGAAAAGGCACACCGTCACATTGCATTACGTTATCTCAGTGTAAAATGACATGTTCGATTATATGGATGGCATGATGCGAGCTTTGGCTATGAAGAAGACTACATTGAAGGAAGACTTGATCTTCACTGTGGGGTTAGCTCGACAGAAGCTGTCCAAATACTACGCAGAAGTGACACCAGCAACGGGCATGCTTCTCATTTCTGCACATATCTTGGATCCTTTTCAGAAGATGCAATTGTATAGAAATTGGCACAAGGGAACCGATATCTATCATGAGGACGACACTGCCTATACTAGCCGATACCAAGAGGCCGTTCTGACATATGTCGAGAATGAATACTGTTCCATATAGTGACGTGTGCCAGTCAGTAAGCAAGAAAGCTTACCGAGCAGCAATCTCATCCCCTCTGCAATGGCCTGAGGATCCTGTCAATCATTCTTTGATGCATATGATTTGTCCAGCAATGATGAGGAATACTTAACGAGTAACAATGTGGGTGAGATGACACCCGGACGAAGCCATTGCGCAGCACGTCAATTGACCACTGCCTGGCGCTGTTTGAATTCGCCACCTGAACCACTAAAGAACTGGGGGCACATTTATCCAAATCTCAATGATTACCACTCCGACCCTATAGAGATTAGCAGTACATTTTGGTTACCAGACATAACCGACTTGTCGCATCGACCGGAGAAAATGCACTCAAAGTACGCCGATCTTTGTGATGTGGCGAGCGACATATTCTCCGTCATACCACATGGTGTCAGAGTGGAGCCCAGTATTTCAATTAGCCGAGATGTTATTGGCTGGAGGCCGTCGAAAGCCACATGTGGGACCCTTTGTGAAAGAGTTGTTGTAAGGCAGTGTGGGCGAGCCAATAACGGGAATTTCGCAGGCGCTGTCACAGAATTGGATGCATCGAATACAGAAAACAACTCGGAAGTGAAGCAAGAGCCGGAGCAAACGAAATTACACAGAATGGCAAAGGTCCACGACCTTTTGGAGATGAGGCAGGGCAGCCAAAACCTACGTGCTACCCAGAAGGAATCTCGCACTGGACACAAGCAAATGCCCACTGTGGGATACATTTCGGACACAGAAGAGATCATCAAAGCATTGTGGCAACTCTTTCAACATGATGGTGCGGCTGCATTTGAATTGTCAGAAAGATATTCTTTGCTGCCACCTGTGTCTGCAAAGGACCTCCCAGGATGTTAGGGGTTCTCCCTTAAACAGTGATAATGGGACTTGTTTGAGTCAGGGACGGTGCATACCATGCCTAGACTGCAAGTGGGCGGCCCAGTGATATGCCTTTTAGCGGAGGTTTAAATATCAGTCATGAGAAGAGCCTGGTGAGAACACCAAGGAGCTTCTTTCACTTTCCCGAAACTATGCGGGACATGCTTGTGAGCAAGCACGGCAGTTGTTAGCTAATGCGAGTAAGAGGGCTCTTCACTGCCTGACCGTAAAGGCAGGATTAACAGTGCGGCACACCCCGGCGTACTGAGAAAGTATCTCCGCCTAAGCATG
>Ga0307515_10000873_pt1 | contig 69237 bp, 64 predicted proteins | sample 17_EM_MG_FD_194513 | JGI IMG/M metagenome (GOLD analysis project Ga0307515, IMG submission 194513) | Populus trichocarpa ectomycorrhiza microbial communities from riparian zone in the Pacific Northwest, United States - 17_EM | ecosystem: Host-associated > Plants > Roots > Unclassified | place... | reverse complement strand
TCAAACTCTTTTCAACCCACCCTCCTCGATTCGCCCTCCAATCCCCTTCAGAGACCTTCGCGCCAACCGCACTGAGCGGAGCCCTCGATTATGACACGGAATTGACCCCTGCCGTCCTCGAAGTCTTAGCATTCTTCGACTTGCCTCGCTGCGCTTCCTTGGGAAGCAAAGCGGCCAGTCGTTTTGAGCCGAGCCCATGAGTATATGCCAAGTTGGAGGGGCGGCAAGGCCTCCGATAATCGGAGCCACATGGCACTCATCACACTCCTCGACGCGCAACTCGCGTTCGGCCACGTCCCGCTGCTCGACCATGCGGACTTCTCCCTTATCGAATCGGAACGCATCGGCCTGATCGGCCGCAATGGCGCCGGCAAGTCCTCTTTCCTCAAGATCCTTGGCGGGCTCGAGAAGCCCGACGACGGCACGCTGCAACTTCAACAGAGCCTGCGGGTCGCCTACGTGGCGCAGGAGCCGTTGTTGGACGTGGATGCCGACGTGTTCACCGCAGCGAGCGCCGGCCTGGCAGGGGTGATCGCCGTTCGCGACCAGTACCTGTCCGGCGCCCCCGGGGTCGACCTCGATGCCCTGCAGTCGCAGATCGAGGCCTTCGACGCCTGGAACTGGGAGCAACGCGTCGATGAAACGCTCCATCGCCTGCACCTGAACGGCAGTGCGCGCATCGGCGACCTGTCGGGCGGCACCCGCAAGCGCGTCGCGCTGGCGCAGGCGCTGGTGGCTGCGCCTGACGTGTTGCTGCTCGACGAGCCCACCAATCACCTCGATCTCGATTCGATCGAATGGCTCGAGCAGTTGCTGATCGATTTCAAGGGCAGCGTCGTCACCATCACCCACGACCGCAGCTTTCTGAACCGCGTGGCCACGCGCATCGTGGAACTCGATCGGGGAAAGCTCAGTTCCTACCCCGGCAACTTCGAGCAATACCTCATTCAGAAGGAAGAGCAACTGGCCCAGGAAGCGGTCATCAACGCCAAGGCCGACAAGCTGCTCGCCCAGGAAGAAGTATGGATTCGCAAGGGCGTGGAGGCTCGCCGCACGCGCAGCCAGAGCCGCATCAGCCGACTCGAGGCGCTGCGTTCCAACCGAGTGGCCCGGCGCGAAGTGCTCGGCAGCGTCAACATGGACGTCGCCTCCGGCCAGTCCAGCGGAAAGATCGTCGCGGAGCTGACGCAAGCCTCCAAGGCCTTCGGTGAAAAGACCGTCATCCGAAACTTCACCGGCACCATCCTGCGCGGCGACAAGGTCGGCCTGATCGGGCCGAACGGTTCCGGCAAGACCACGCTCCTGAAGCTGATCCTCGGCGAGCTCGAGCCCGACAGCGGCAAGATCCGCCGCGGCGCCAACGTGCAGGTCGCGTACTTCGACCAGATGCGCGACGCGCTCGACCTCGATGCCACGCTGGAAGACTTCATCAGCCCCGGCAGCGAGTGGATCGAGATCGGCAACCAGCGCAAGCACGTCAAGAGCTACCTCGCGGACTTCCTGTTCTCGCCGGCGCGCGCCCATTCGCCGGTGCGTTCGCTCAGCGGCGGGGAACGCAACCGCCTGCTGCTCGCTCGCCTGTTCGCGCGTCCGGCCAATGTGCTGGTGCTCGACGAGCCCACCAACGACCTCGACATCGACACGCTGGAACTGCTCGAAGACCTGCTGCAGAACTACGACGGCACGGTGTTCCTCGTGAGTCATGACCGGACCTTCCTCGACAACGTGGTGACGAGCACGATCGCGTTCGAGGGCGACGGACACTGGCGCGAATACGAGGGCAGCGTACAGGACTGGCTGATCCAGTCGAAGCGTGCGCGCGAGATCGCAGAACAGCGGGCAGCTGCTTCGGCGCCTGCCCCCGCGCCCGTCGCGGCAGCGCCGGCGCCCACCGCCCAGACCGTTGCGCGTGCGGCGCCCCGCAAGAAGCTCAGCTACAAGGAGCAGCGCGAACTCGAGACCCTGCCCGCGCAGATCGCCGCACTGGAAGAAGAGCAGAAGCGCATCACCGAGATGCTCGCACTGGACGGCGGCGCGATCTACGCCAATGAAGCATCGCGCGCAGCCGAGCTCGGCGAGCGCCACGCGCAGATCGAGGACGAGCTGCTGGCCGCACTCGAACGCTGGGAAGCCCTCGACGCGACACGCCAGGCCTAGCGGGCGCGCTTGTCCGACGCCCGGCGCGTTCTGACTGCGCTATACATGCGGCTGTCCAGCTCACCGACCGCCGCATGCATCTTTCATTCAATGCCCTCCGGCGATCCGCCAATGCACTGCGCCACTGGTACGTGGCGCTGGGCGTGGCCCTCCTTCTCTCTGCCTGCGCCCAGTTGCCCACGAATGTGGAGCGGCCCGTTTCGAACGCGCTCGCCTCGCCCACCGACACGCCGCTCGGCCAGCTGGTGCAGCAGCGCCGCAGGTCCGCGTCGGCGCGTTTCGAATCCGGCTTCATGCTGCTCGACGGTGCGCCGGCCGCATACGGCAGCCGGCTCGCACTGGTCGAGGGCGCGCAGAAGACGCTCGACCTGCAGTACTACGCGATCCATGCCGACGCCAGCACCGGCCGGCTGCTCTCGGCGGCGCGCGACGCGGCCGGGCGCGGCGTGCGCGTGCGCGTTTTGCTCGACGACTTCCACAGCACCGGGCGCAACGCGCTGGTGATGCGGCTGGCCTTCGTGCCCAACATCGAGATGCGGATGTTCAATCCGCTGGCCGGCGCGCGCGGCTCGACCTTCGCCCGCCTGCTCAGTTCGCTCGAGGACGCCTCGCGCATCCAGCAGCGCATGCACAACAAGCTCTTCATCGCCGACAACGTGCTCGGCGTGACCGGCGGGCGCAACCTGGGCGACGCCTATTTCGGCAATGCGAAGACGGGCAACTTCGTCGACATGGACGTGCTGGCCGCCGGCCCGATCGTGCAGGATCTTTCGCGCAGCTTCGACGCCTACTGGAACAACGAGCGCGCCTATCCGGTGCAGTCACTGGTCACGCGGGAAGAGCTCGACAAGATCCGCGACGATGCGCGCGCCGAGCTCAATCCGCCGAGCGCTGACGGCGCGCCGCAGCCGCCGGACGGCGAGCCGCGCCCGGGCGACGACAGCAGGCCTTCAGCCGAGCAGCGCGCCCGCGCCTGGGACCAGAAGCCGATGGACCTGCAAACCGCAAGCTTCGTCTGGGCACCCGCCGTGGTGCTGGTCGACCGGCCGGGAAAGATCCCGCAGGACACACCCGGCGCTGACGCCGCCAAAGCGCCCGGCCTCGTCGTCACGCAGCAGGCGAACCGGCAGTCCGGCGTGCGAACCAGCGATTCGCTCGATGCAGCGGCCGATGCGGCGGCCGGCGGCGAAACGGTGGTCGAAGGCCTGCTGCAGCTGATCGGCCAGGCTCGCAGCGATCTGCTGATCATCTCGCCGTACTTCGTGCCCGGCCCCGACATGAAGCAAGCCTTCGCCTCGGCAATCGCGCGCGGCGTACGCGTCCGCGTGCTGACGAACTCGCTCGCTTCGAACGATGCGCCGGTCGCCCACGTCGGCTATGCGCGGCATCGCGAGGCATTGCTCGCGATGGGCGTCGGCCTCTACGAGCTACGCAGCGAGCAGGCCGGCCTGGGCAGCGCCTTCGGCTCCTCGGGCGGCAGCAACATCGCCGGCGAATCGCGCTCGATGCTGCATTCCAAGGTGCTGGTGATGGACGGACGACTGCTGGTGGTCGGGTCGATGAACCTCGACCTGCGCTCTCAACTGCAGAACACCGAGATCGCGCTCTTGATCCGCAGCAACGAACTCTCGCGCGTCGCGACCGGCCAGATCGAGGCGGCGCTCGCCCATGGCGCGTGGCATGTGGAAAGCGTCGATGGCGGGCTGGTCTGGCGCGCGCCGCAGGACAGCGGTCTCGAAGACACGCGCACCGAACCCGACGCCAGCGCCGGTCTGCGCCTGATGCTCAAGCTGTTCGGCCCGCTGGCGCCGGACAGGCTGCTCTGACGCGCGGCGTCAGACCTGCGCCTTGACCCGCGCGAACACCTTCCAGAAGGTCGCGTCCTGCGCGGTCGCGAAGTTGATCCGCATCAGGGTGCTCGGCGGCCGCCTGGCGTGGAACAACGAACCCGGCGCGAGCAGATAGCCCTCGTCGAGCATGCGCTGCGTCAGCGCATCGGTGTCGACGCCGGTGTCGACCCAGCCGAACAGCCCGGCCGGTTCCGAGGCCAGCGTGCAGCCGGCCGCCAGCGCGAGCTTGACGGTTCGCCCGCGCGCGCCGTCGAGCCGCAGCCGCACGCGCTCGGCGTGCCGGCGCAGCTGCCCCTGGTCGATGCACCACGCGAGCGCCCGCTCGAACAGCGAAGGCGTGGTCAGCGTCGCGAGCAGCTTGGTTTCGAGCATGCGCCCCACCAGATCCGGCGAGGCCGCGAGAAAGCCGATGCGCCAGTTGGGCGCGAGGATCTTCGCGAAGCCGCTCACGTAGACAGTGCGCTGCAGCCCGTCGAGTGCGCTGAGCCGGGTCGCATGCTCCGGCGCGAGATGGCTGTAAGTGTCGTCTTCGACGATGTGGAAGTCATACTTGTTCGCGAGCTGCAGCACGCGGTGCGCACTGCCGGGCGCGAGGCTGTAGCCGGTCGGGTTGTGCAGCACGCTCACGCTGACGAAGAGCTTGGGCCTGTGGCCGTCGCCCGCATTGCAGTAACGCTCCATGACTTCCAGATCCGGACCGTCGGCCTTGCGGGGCACGGGAAGGATGCGCATGCCGAGCGCCTCGAGCCGCGCGAACTCCAGCGCCCAGCCGGGCTCCTCGACCATCACCGCGTCGCCGGCGCGCAGCAGCGTTCGGCTCACGATGTCGAGCGCATGCGTCGCGCCGACGGTGGTCACGATCTGTTCCGGGCCGGCCGGCACGTTGATGCTCGCCAGCTTGATCGCCAGGCTGCGGCGCAGGCCGCTGTCGCCTGCAGGCTCGCCGTACTGCAGCGAATAATCCTGCAGCGCGCGGGTGCTCGTCACGCGGCGCACCGCTGCGGTCGTGAAAGGCGAGTCTAGCCATTCGGACGGGAACACGCCCATGCCCGGCTGCGGCTTGTCGCTGGGGCGATGGAACATGCCGCGGATCAGGGTGCTCGCATCCGCCGGCACGAGCTTGGCGGCCGGCTGTTCGGCGACCGGGCTCAGGGTCGCCAGCGCCGGCCCGGCCTGGGCGTTGATCGCATCGCGCACGTAGAACCCACGCTGCCGCCGCGCTTCGACCAGGCCCTGCGCGAGCAACTGGTCATACGCGGCGACCACCGTGTGCGGGCTCACGCCCTGCTGGCGCGCGCACTCGCGCACCGAGGGCAAGCGCGCGCCGGGCGCCAGCAGGCGGTTGCGGATTCGCTCGGCGAAGCGGCCGGCGAGCTGCTCCGTCAATGACTGGGTGGAGGTCCGTGTCAGCATGCGCGTGTTCTGTTCTGTGTCGATGAACGGACCGATACAGGCTTGCCTTATGTCCGCCAATCTGTACCGGTACTGTAATGGTCCTCAGTTTAGAGTGTGTCCCATGAACTGGCAAGAATTCACCGCCCTGCTGGTGTTGGCCACGGCGATGAGTTTCTCGCCCGGACCCAACACCACGCTGTCGACCGCGCTCGCGGCCAACGGCGGCCTGCCGCGCGCGATGCGCTTCATCCTTGCCGTGCCGGTGGGCTGGACCCTGCTGCTGCTGCTGTGCGCGGCCGGCATCGGCGCGCTGGTGGTGGCGGCGCCCTCGCTGCGCTGGGCCATCAAGGCGCTGGGCGTCGCCTACCTGCTGTGGCTGGCCTGGAAGCTCAGCGGCAGCGCCACCATGGGCCAGGCCGACGGCAAGCGCCTGACGGTCGGCTTCACGCAGGGCGTGCTGCTCCAGTTCCTCAACATCAAGGCCTGGCTGCTGGCGCTGACGCTGGTGGCCGGCTGGATCGCCGGCCATGCCGACGCATTGCAGCGGCTTGCGATCGTGGCGCCGGTGATGCTGGTCTACGCCTTCACCAGCAATTTCACCTACGCACTGGCCGGCGCGCTGCTGCGCAACTGGCTGGCGCAGGGACGGCGCCTGCTGTGGTTCAACCGCGCCATGGCCGCGGTGCTGGTGCTCACCGCCTGGTGGATGGCGAGCGTATGAAGATCAAGGACGAAACCCTGGGCATGTGGCTCGGCGTGCTCGGCGTGGCCTTCTTCGCTGTCACGCTGCCGATGACTCGGCTCGCGACCGGCACGCAGGCGGCGCCGCAGCTTTCGCCATGGTTCCTGACGCTGGGCCGCGCGGCGCTGGCGGGCGTGCTGTCCGCGATCTTCCTGCTCGCAACGCGATCGCCGCTGCCTGAGCGGCGGCAGTGGAAGCCGCTGGGCATCGCCATGCTGGGCAATGCGATTGGCTTTCCGCTCCTGCTGGCCTTCGCGCTGCGCGTCGTGAGCGCGAGCCATGCCGCCGTGATCACGGCGCTGCTGCCGCTGGTCACCGCCGCCTGCGCGGCGTGGGTGCTGCACCAGCGCGCGCGGCTCGGATTCTGGCTCTGCGCGCTTGCCGGCAGCGTGCTCGTGATCGCGTTCTCCGTGCTGCGCGCGGGCGACCAGGGCTTCGGCTTTGCCTGGGGCGACTTGCTGCTGGTGGTCGCGGTCTTTGCAGCCTCGCTGGGCTACATCTACGGCGCGCAGGTCACGCCGGCGCTGGGTGCGGAGCGCGTCATCTGCTGGGTCTGCGTGATCGCGCTGCCCATCACGCTGCCGGGCACGCTGTGGCTGTGGCCCGAGCAGCCGGTCGCCACCTCGGCCTGGGCCGGCTTGGTCTACGTCGGCGTGTTCTCGATGTGGATGGGCTTCTTCGCCTGGTACCGCGGCCTCGCGTTGGGCGGCGCGCTGCGCGTGAGCCAGACCCAGTTGCTGCAACCTTTTCTCTCGATCCTCGCCGCGGTGCCGATCCTGGGCGAACCGATCGACATCGTCACCCTCGGCTTCGCGGGTGCGGTGGTGGCCACCGTGGTGGCCGGCAAGAAACTCTCGCAGCCGCGCGCGCCCACTGCGCTCGCCACGGCCTCCCGATAACGACTCACGACTCGCACACATCCAAAGGAAGACGACATGAACTGGAAACTCGCCGCCCGCGCCGAAAAGATGAACCCTTCGGTGATCCGTGAAATCCTCAAGGTCACGGAGCGCCCCGGCATCATCAGCCTGGCCGGCGGCCTGCCCTCGCCCAAGACCTTTCCGATCACCGCCTTCGCCGATGCCTGTGCGGAAGTGCTGCGCAGCGACGGCCAGGCCGCGCTGCAGTACGCCGCCAGCGAGGGCTACGGCCCGCTGCGCGAAGCGGTCGCGGCGATGCTGCCCTGGCCGGTCGATCCGGCGCAGGTGCTGATCACCACCGGCTCGCAGCAGGGCCTGGACCTGATCGCCAAGGTGCTGCTCGACCCCGGCAGCCGCGTGCTGGTGGAAACGCCGACCTACCTGGGCGCGCTGCAGGCCTTCTCGCCGATGGAGCCCGAGCCGGTGAGCGTGGCGAGCGACAACGAGGGCGTGCTGGTGGATGACCTGATGGCCAAGGCGAAGGACGCACGCTTCGTCTACCTCCTGCCCAACTTCCAGAACCCGACGGGCCGCACGATGACCGAGGAGCGCCGCGCCGCGGTGTCGGCCGCGGCAGCGAAGGCCGGGCTGCCGATCGTCGAAGACAACCCCTACGGCGACCTCTGGTTCGACGAGGCGCCGCCGCTGCCGCTCACTGCGCGCAATCCCGACGGCTGCGTCTACCTCGGCTCGTTCTCGAAGGTGCTCGCGCCGGGCCTGCGGCTCGGCTTCCTGGTCGCGCCCAAGGCCATCTTCCCCAAGCTGCTGCAGGCCAAGCAGGCGGCCGACCTGCACAGCCCCGGCTTCAACCAGCGCATGGTGTCGGAGGTGATGAAGGACGGCTTCCTCGACCGCCACGTGCCGACCATCCGCGCGCTCTACAAGCGCCAGCGCGACGCCATGCTGACCGCGCTGGCCCGCGAGATGAACGGGCTGGGCGTCGAGTTCAACAAGCCGGCCGGCGGCATGTTCCTCTGGCTGCGCCTGCCCGAGGGCATGGACGCGGTCGCGCTGCTGCCCAAGGCGGTGGAGCGCGGCGTGGCCTTCGTGCCGGGCGCGCCCTTCTATGCAGGGCCCAGCGATCCGCGCACGCTGCGCCTGTCCTTCGTCACGGCGAGCGTCGAGGAGATCGACACCGCGGTCACCGCATTGGCCGAGGCCGTGCGCGAGCAGCTGGCGCACAACGCGGCTGCCGAAGTGCAGCGCCAGCTTGCCGCCAGCCCCGCGTAGCGCAGCGATCAAGGGCACGACGATGCACATCGCCATCCTCGCCTTCGAAGGATTCAACGAACTCGGCTCCCTGATCGATCTCGCGACGCTGTCGCTTTTCCTGCTGGCCGTGCTGGCGCTGTTCCTTTCGCCCGGCCCCAACATGGCCTTCGTGCTCTCGCACGGCATCGCGCTGGGGCCGCGCGCCGGATTCGCGGCCGGGCTCGGCATCGCGGCGGCGGACCTGGTCCATACGCTGTGCGCCGCAACCGGCATTACCGCGCTGGTGGCGGCATGGCCGCCCTCCTTCGATGTGCTGCGCTATGCAGGCGCGCTCTACCTGTTGTGGCTGGCATGGCAGGCGGTCCGCGGCGGCGATGCGCGCCTGCATGCGCAGGCCGATCGCACCGGTTTCGCACGCGTAGTGCGCATGGCCTGGCTCAACAACCTGGTGAATCCGAAGGCGCTGCTGTTCTTCATGGTGTTCCTGCCTCAGTTCGTCGATCCGGCGCGCGGCAGCGTGCCGATGCAATTGGTGACGCTGGGTGCCGTGCTCTCGCTGGCCGGACTGCTGTTCAATACGGTGCTGGGCGCCTGCAGCGGCCAGATCGGCCGCTGGCTGCAGCGCCGGCGCGGCGCCGCCGGCTTCCAGCGCGGCATCCTGGCCACGGTGATGATCGCCCTGGCCGTGCGCCTTCTCTTGATCGATCGCCCTTCGAAGGGATTCTGACCATGCTCAATATCTGGGGGCGCATCAGCTCCATCAACGTTCGCAAGGTGGTGTGGTGCGCGCAGGAGCTCGGGCTCGACTTCCAGCGCACCGAAGCCGGCGGCAAGTTCGGCATCGTCCAGACGCCCGAATACCTCGCGCTCAATCCGAATGCGCTGGTACCGGCCATCGACGACGGCGAGGGCGAAGGCCGCGTCACGCTCTGGGAATCGAACGTGATCGTGCGCTACCTCTCCGCCAAGCACGCTGCTGGCAAACTCTATCCCGAGCCGCTGGCCGCGCGCTTCGATGCCGAGCGCTGGATGGACTGGCAGCAGACCACGCTGAACCCGGTCAGCGGCGGCGCCTTCAGGCAATGGGTGCGCACGCCGCCGGCGCAACGCGACCCGGCCGTGATCGCGCATTCGGTGAATGCCACCGAGCCGCTGTTCGCGCTGCTCGATGCCCACCTGGCCACGCGCGCCTTCATGCTCGGCGACGCGTTCACGATGGCAGACATCCCGGTCGGCTGCGAAGCCCACCGCTGGTTCGGCCTGCCGCAGACCGAATACACACGGCCCGCCTGGCCGCACGTCGAACGCTGGTTCGGCGATCTGCGCAGCCGCGCCGGCGCGCGCGGCGTGCTCGACCTCGCACTGGAATGAACCCATGAAAACCCGCTCCTTCAAGCAAGTCGACGTCTTTACGGCCAAGCCTTATCTCGGCAATCCCCTCGCGGTGGTGCTCGACGGCACCGGCCTCGACGATGCCGAGATGCAGAACTTCGCGAAGTGGACCAACCTCTCCGAGACCACTTTCCTGCTGCCGCCGACCGAGCCCGCGGCCGACTACCGCGTGCGCATCTTCACGCCGGGCGGCGAGCTGCCTTTCGCCGGCCACCCGACGCTGGGAAGCTGCCATGCCTGGCTGCAGGCCGGGGGCCGGCCCAAGGCGAAGGACTGCATCGTGCAGCAGAGCGCTGCGGGCCTGGTGCCGATCCGCCACGAAGGCGAGCGCCTGGTGTTCGCCGCGCCGCCCTTGAAGTGCAGCGCGCCGAGCCCCGCCCTGCTGGCCAAGGTGGCCGCCGCGCTCGGCCTCAAGGCGCCGCAGATCGTCGCCGCGCAGCTGCTCGACAACGGTCCGGTGTGGCTGGGCCTGCTGCTCAACGACGCGGACACCGTGCTCGCGCTCAAGCCGGACCACCGCCTGCTCAAGGAGCTCGGGCAGAAGGTGGGAGTGGCCGGAATCCCGGCGCCGGGCGATGACGCCGCGTCGCCGCTGATCTCGCGTTCGAACCGCGAGGCACGCGCCTTCGCACGTCCTGACGACGAAGTCATCGGCCTCGAGGTGCGCGCCTTCGCGGCGCCGATCGGCGTCGAGGAAGACCCGGTCACGGGCAGCCTCAATGCCAGTCTCGCGCAGTGGCTGATCCCCGACGGCCACCTGCCCGAACGCTACCTTGCAGCGCAAGGCCAGTGCCTGGGCCGGGCAGGACGCGTCCATGTGTCGCGCGACGCGGAAGGCCAGGTCTGGGTCGGCGGCGATTCGGTCACCTGCATCGACGGCAAGGTCACGCTCTAGAGCGTCGTCATGACCGCGCGCATCGACCACCTCGTGATCGCCGCCCGCACCCTCGACGAGGGCGTGCGCTGGTGCGAGGCCATCTTCGGCGTCGCACCCGCCCCGGGCGGCGTGCATCCGCTGATGGGCACGCACAACCGCCTGATGAAGATCGCGACCGTCGATTTTCCGCGCACCTATTTCGAGATCATCGCGATCGATCCGAAAGCCAAACCGGCGCTCGCCGCCGGCAGCCATCGCTGGTTCGACCTCGACGATGCCTTGCTGCAGGCCGGTCTCGCACGCGGCGGGCCTCAGCTCGTGCATTTCGTCGCCGAGGTGCCCGACGCCGCTGCCGCGGTGCAGGCGCTGGCCCACCAGCGCATCGACCGCGGCCGCGTGCTCGAAGCCTCGCGCGACACGCCGGCGGGCCGGCTCGCGTGGCAGATCACGGTGCGCGACGACGGCCAGCGCCTGATGTACGGCACGCTGCCGACGCTGATCGAATGGGGCGCCGTGCATCCGACCGACAGCATGGCCGAGTCGGGCGTGAGGCTGCGCTCGCTCGCCCTGTCGCATCCGCGCGCCGGCGACCTCGAAGCGGCGATCGAGGCCATCGGTCTTTCAGGCGTCCCGGTGAGCACCGGCGCGCCCAACCTGCGCGCGGTGTTCGATACGCCGCGCGGCACCGTCACGCTCGACTCCAAGGGGATCTGATATGCCGCTCCACTTCAGCGAACTCGCGTTGTTCGCACTCGCCGCGCTGGTGCTGGTGCTCACGCCCGGCCCCAACATGATCTATTGCATCTCGCGCACGCTGTGCCAGGGCCGCGCCGCGGGGCTGATCTCGCTGGCCGGCGTGCTGCTGGGCTTCGTGGTGCATCTGATGGCGGCGGCGCTGGGCCTCACCGCACTGCTGATCGCCGTGCCCTTCGCCTTCGACGCCATCCGCCTCGCCGGCGCGGCCTACCTGATGTGGCTCGCCTGGCAGGCCGTCAAGCCCGGCGGCACGGCGCCCTTCGAGGCGCGGCTCCTGCCGGACGATCCACCTGCCAAGCTCTTCAGCATGGGCTTTCTCACCAACCTGCTGAACCCCAAGGTGGCGATGTTCTACCTTTCCTTCTTCCCGCAGTTCCTGCATCCCGAGCGCGACGGCGTGCTGCTGCAGAGCCTGATGCTGGGCGCGGTGCAGATCGGCGTGAGCGGCGGGGTCAACGTGCTGCTGGTGCTGAGCGCAGCGCGCCTGACGGCCTTCCTCTCGCGCAGCGAAGGCTGGCTGCGTGCGCAGCGCTACGTGATGGGCAGCGTGCTGGCCGCGCTCGCGGTGCGCATCGCACTGCCGGAACGCAGGTAAGCGATGAGATTCACCCGCGAAGAGATCGACGCCGCGCGCCGCACCGTCCATGCGGCGATGCCGCCGACGCCGCAATACGCCTGGCCGCTGCTGGCCGAACGCCTGGGCTGCACGGTGTGGGCCAAGCACGAGAACCACACGCCGGCCGGCGCCTTCAAGGTGCGCGGCGGGCTCACCTACTTCGAGACGCTGGTGCGCGAGGCGCCCGAGGTGCGCCACGTGATCAGCGCCACCCGCGGCAACCACGGGCAGTCGGTCGGCTTCGCCGCGCGGCGCCACGGCCTCGCCGCCACCATCGTGGTGCCGCACGGCAACTCGGTCGAGAAGAACGCGGCGATGCGCGCGCTGGGCGTCACGCTGGTCGAGCACGGCGACGAATTCCAGACCGCGAGCGAGCATGCCGCGCGGCTGGCCGAGCGCGACGGGCTGCACCGCATCCCCTCCTTCCATCGCGAGCTGGTGCGCGGCGTCGCGACCGCCTATGTCGAGTTCTTCGAGGCGCTCGCCGATGCGCCGCCCGAGGTGCTGTTCGTGCCGATCGGGCTCGGTTCGGGCTTCGCCGGCGCGGCCGCTGCGCGGGCGCACTGCGGCGTGGCGACGCGGCTCATCGGCGTGGTCTCTGCGCATGCGACCGCGTACCTTGATTCCTTTCGCGCCGGCCGCCCGCTCGAATCGCCGGTCAGCACGCGCCTGGCCGACGGCATGGCCTGCCGCACGCCGGTGCCCGAGGCGCTCGAAGTGATCCGGCGCGAAGCCGATGACGTGGTTGCGGTGAGCGATGCCGAAGTGGCCGAGGCGATGCGCGCGCTGTTCGCCGATACGCACAACGTGGCCGAGGGCGCAGGCGCGGCGGCGCTGGCCGCCTTGACGCAGCAGCGCACCCGCTGGCAGGGCAAGACCGTCGGCATCGCGCTGACCGGCGGCAACGTCGACGCCGGCATGTTCGCCGGCGTGCTGTCCGAAGGCCGCTAGGACGGATCCAGGTCCGAATGGAGGATGCGCGAGATGTCCTCGCGCGTTTCTTCCAGTTGCACCAGCGTCGCCTGGCGCGCGGCCAGCGGATCGCGATTGAGCAGCGCCGTCAGGATCGCCTTGTGCCGCGGCAGCGACAGCGCATGCGTGTTGGGATGCTTGCTGCTGAGCTTGATGGACTCCCGCAGCGCCAGCGACAGCATGTTGCCGATGTAGGCCAGCAAGTCGTTGCCCGTCGCTTCGGCGATGCGGCGGTGGAATGCCAGGTCGGGTTCCAGCAGTTCCTCGGGCGTCTTCGCGGCTTCCATGCCGGCGTACGCCTCAGCGATGCCCTTGAGCGTCTCCGCATCGGCCACCTTGGCCGCGAGCGCCGCAACCGCCGGCTCGAAGATGCGGCGCACCGTCAGGAGCGTTTCGACGAACTCCGGCTGCGGCTTGGCCTGGATCAGCCAGTACAGCACGTCGGGGTCGAGCAGGTGCCAGTCGCTGCGGGCGCGAACGATGGCGCCGGCCCGCTGCCTGGAGAGCACCAGCCCCTTGGCCACCAGCACGCGCGTGGCCTCGCGCAGCACCGGCCGGCTGACGTCGTAGGCGGCACACAGCGAGGCCTCCAGCGGCAGGCGCTCGCCCGGCTTGTACTCGCCCGAAACGATGCGCATGCCCAGATCGCGCACGATCTGCGGGTGCATGCTCTTGCGGTCCGGCGGCTGGCGGTAGCCCAGGTCGCGGTGTGACGCTTTCATCTCGAAGGGCATCCGTGGGGCGTTGGCGATCGTCATGGGATATTTCGCTCAGTGCGAATGCCGCGGCACTCCGGCGCCGCGGCTTCCCACCAGAAAATCGAAATCGCAGCCCTGGTCGGCCTGCAAGACGTGCTCGACGTACAGCTTGCGGTAGCCGGAGCGGTCGGCCGGATCGGGCTGCTGCGCGGCGGACCACGCCGCCAGGCGCTCGCCGAGTTCGGCGTCGCTCACGGCCAGGTGCAGGCGTCCGGTGTCGCAATCGAGTTCGATCCAGTCGCCGTCGCGCACCACGGCCAGCGGCCCGCCGGCGCGCGCTTCCGGCGCCACGTGCAGCACCACGGTGCCGTAAGCCGTACCGCTCATGCGGGCGTCCGAGATGCGCACCATGTCGGTCACGCCCCGCGCCAGCAGCTTGGGCGGCAGGCCCATGTTGCCGACCTCGGCCATGCCCGGGTAGCCGCGCGGGCCGCAGTTCTTGAGCACCAGGATGGAGTCGGCCGTGACGTCCAGCCCGGGATCGGCGATGCGCGCCTTGTAGTCGTCGAGGTTCTCGAACACGACGGCGCGGCCCCGGTGGCTCAGCAGTCGCGCCGTGGCGGCCGAGGGCTTGAGCACCGCGCCGCGCGGCGCGAGGTTGCCGCGCAGGATGCGGATGCTGCCGTCGGGCACCAGCGGCTTGTCCCAGTCGCGGATGACTTCGGGGTTGTACGAGGGTGCGTCCTTCACGTTGTCCCAGAGGCTCTTGCCGTTGGCCGTCAGCGCATCGGGATGCGGCAGCCGGCCGGCTTCGCCGAGGCGCCGCAGCACCGCGGGCAGGCCGCCCGCGTAGTAGAAATCTTCCATCAGGAAGCGGCCTGAAGGCATCAGGTCCACCAGCGTCGGCGTGCCCTGCCCGATCTCGGTCCAGTCGTCGAGTTCGAGCGCCACGCCGATGCGCCCGGCGATCGCCTTGAGGTGGATCACCGCATTGGTCGAGCCGCCGATCGCCGCGTTGGTTCGGATCGCGTTCTCGAAGGCCTGGCGCGTCAGCAGCTTCGACAGGCGCAGGTCCTCGCGCACCATCTCGACGATGCGCATGCCGCTCATGTGCGCGAGCACGTAGCGCCGCGCATCGACTGCCGGAATGGCCGCGTTGTGCGGCAGCGTGACGCCCAGCGATTCGGCCATGCAGGCCATGGTCGAAGCCGTGCCCATGGTGTTGCAGGTGCCGGCAGAACGCGACATGCCGGCCTCGGCCGACATGAATTCGTGCAGCGTGATGGTGCCGGCCTTGACCTGTTCCGAGAGCTGCCAGACGGCGGTGCCCGAGCCGATGTCGCGCCCTTGGTGCTTGCCGTTGAGCATCGGTCCGCCGCTCACCGCGATGGCCGGCACGTCGACGCTGGCCGCGCCCATCAGCAGCGCGGGTGTGGTCTTGTCGCAGCCCACCAGCAGCACGACGCCATCGATCGGGTTGCCGCGGATCGATTCCTCGACGTCGATGCTGGCCAGGTTGCGCGTGAACATCGCCGTCGGGCGCAGGTTCGATTCGCCGTTGGAAAAAACCGGGAACTCGACCGGAAAGCCGCCGGCCTCGAAGATGCCGCGCCGCACGTGTTCGGCAAGCTTGCGAAAGTGCGCGTTGCAGGGCGTCAGCTCCGACCACGTGTTGCAGATGCCGATGATCGGTTTGCCCTGGAACTCATGGTCCGGAATGCCCTGATTCTTCATCCAGCTGCGGTACATGAAGCCGTTCTTGTCGGCGCTTCCGAACCATTCTGCAGACCTCAGCTTGACGGGCGCGTTCGACATGAAATCCTTCTGGGCTGGAACAGGCGTAGCAAATATAGTAATACTAATTAGCCATCAAACTCCGTAATAACCCTTAGTTATGGCTATTTCATTGCCATTAAGTATGACTACATAATTCTTGCCATGACGACTTTTGCCCACTATCCAAGCCTTTCCGACCGCGTCGTTCTCATCACCGGCGGCGCCACCGGCATCGGGGCCACCCTGGTCGAGCAGTTCGGGGCGCAAGGCGCCAAGGTCGGCTTCATCGACATCGACGTGGCGGCCGGCGAGGCGCTCGCGCAAAGCCTGGCCGGCGCCCGGCATGCCCCTCTTTTCGTGGCAGCGGACCTGACCGACATCGCGGCGCTGGAGAACGCGATCGACGCCGTGCGCGCGCGTTTCGGCCCGATCGCCGCGCTGCTCAACAACGCGGCCAACGACCGCCGCCACCGCATCGAGGACACCACGCCGGAATCGTGGGACGCGGGCATCGCGGTCAACCTCAAGCACCAGTTCTTCGCCGCGCGCAACGTGGCGGCGGACATGCAGCAGGCAGGCGGCGGCTCGATCGTGAACTTCGGCTCGATCAGCTGGAAGCTCAAGCAAGGCGGCATGCCGGTCTACACCACGTCCAAGGCGGCGGTGCAGGGACTCACGCGCAGCCTGGCGCGCGACCTCGGCGCTTTCAACATCCGGGTCAACACGCTGGTGCCGGGCTGGGTCATGACCGAAAAGCAGATTCGCCTGTGGCTCGACGACGCGGGGCGCGCCGACATCGCGCGCGGCCAGTGCATCAACCAACCGCTCATGGCCGAGCACATTGCCCGCATGGCGCTGTTCCTCGCAGCCGACGACAGTGCGATGTGCACGGCGCAGGACTTCGTGGTCGATGGAGGCTGGACGTGAAGGCGACACTGCTGGTCGACGCGCAGGCGCGCCTGGGCGAATGCCCGCTGTGGTGCGAGCGCACCGGCACGCTCTATTGGACCGACATCGAGAGCGCCACGCTGCATGCCTGGGAGGCAGCGGACGGCCGCACGCGCCAATGGACGCTGCCCGAGCGCCTCGGCAGCTTTGCGTTGTGCGAGGGCAGCTCGCAATTGCTGCTCGGGCTGGCCTCGGGCATCGCACTGTTCGACCTGGCCAGCGAAGCGATGTCGCCGATCGTGCCGGTCGAGGCCGGCGAGCCGACCACCCGCATCAACGATGGCCGCTGCGACCGCCAAGGCCGCTTCGTGTTCGGCATGTACAACCCGGCGGAGGCGTCGATCGGGCACTTCTACCGCGTGCATCCGGACCTGCGCATCGAGCGCCTGCCGCTGCCGCCGGCCGGCGTGGGCAACAGCATCGCCTTCAGCCCCGACGGCGCCACGATGTACTACACCGACTCGCCGACACGAACGATCTTGCGCGTCGACTACGGCGCCGACGGACGGCTCGGCACGCCGCAGCCTTTCGTTCGCCTGCCGGCGAGCGAAGGCTTTGCCGACGGCTCGACCGTCGATGCCGAAGGCGGCCTGTGGAATGCGCAATGGCGCGGCAGCCGCGTGGTGCGCTACGACGCGTCGGGCGCCGAGTCGGCCCGCTTCGAGGTGCCCGCATCGCAGGTCACCTGCCCCGCCTTCGGCGGCGCGGCCTTCGACCAGCTCTACCTGACCTCCGCCCGCAAAGGCCTCGATGCCGAGGCACTTGCGAAGGAACCCGAAGCCGGTGGTGTCTTCGTGCTGCAGCCGGGTTGGCGCGGCCTGCCCGAGTCGCGCTTCGCGGCCGCGCGATGAGCGGCGCCGCGCGGGTCGCCTGGCGCGACCACGGCACGCTGGCCGACGGCCGCACGGTGCGGGAATACACCCTCGACAACGGCACCGGCATCTCGCTCAGCGCCATCAACCTCGGCGGCATCGTCACCGCGCTGCGCGTGCCGGATCGCTACGGCGCGGCCGGCAACATCGTGCTCGGCCTCGCGTCGCTCCCGGACTACGAGACGCGCAACCCGCACTTCGGCACCATCGTCGGCCGCCATGCCAACCGCGTCGCGCGCGGGCGCTTCGCGATCGACGGCGAGTCCTTCCAGCTCGACGTCAACGACGGTCTTCATTCGCTGCACGGCGGCAGCGGCGGCTTCGGCAAGCGCTGGTGGGACATCGCCACGCTGCCGCCGGCGGACGACGGCAGCGTGGCGATCGAGCTGAAACTCGTCAGCGAGCACGGCGACCAGGGCTACCCGGGGCGCATGGAAGTCTGCGTGCGCTACACGCTCGCGCCGCGCAACGAATGGCGCATCGACTACGCAGCCACTTGCGACCGCGCGACGATCGTCAACCTCACGCACCACGACTACTTCAACCTGGCGGGCGGCGGCAGCATCCTCGGCCACCGGCTCACGATCGCGGCAAGCCGCTATTGCCCGGTCGACGCCGGACTGATCCCCGAAGGCATTGCCGAGGTAGCGAACACGCCTTTCGATTTCCGCCGCGCGACGGCGATCGGGGAGCGCATCCGCGCCGCCGACCCGCAACTGCTGCGCGCCCGCGGCTATGACCACAACTGGGTGCTGGATGGCGCGGACACCCTGCACTTCGCCGCGCGGCTCGAGGATCCGGCTTCGGGCCGCGTCATGGACATCGAGACCACCGAGCCCGGCCTGCAGTTCTATTCCGGCAATTTCCTCGACGGCAGCCTGGTCGGCGCGGCCGGCCAGGCCTTGCGCCAGGGCGACGGCCTGTGCCTGGAGACCCAGCACTTCCCGGACGCGCCGAACCAAGCCGGATTTCCCTCGACCCTGCTGCAGCCGGGCAAGACCTACACGAGCACGACGGTGCACCGCTTCGGCGTCGCACCCGCCCCTTGATCCGAGAGAACGACATGACCCCACCCAAGACCGCGCGCCACGAAGGCGTCTTCCCCGTGGTGCCGACCACTTTCACCGAAACGGGCGAACTGGACATCGAGAGCCAGAAGCGCTGCATCGACTTCATGATCGATGCGGGTTCCGACGGCCTGTGCATCCTGGCCAATTTCTCGGAGCAGTTCGTCCTGTCCGACGACGAACGCGAGCTGCTCACGCGAACCATCCTCGCGCACGTCGCCGGCCGCGTGCCGGTGATCGTGACCACCACGCATTTCGGCACGCGCGTGTGCGCCGAACGCAGCCGCCGCGCGCAGGATGCCGGCGCCGCAATGGTGATGGTGATGCCGCCCTACCACGGCGCCACGCTGCGGGTGCCCGAGGCGCAGATTTTCGAGTTCTACGCGCGGCTCTCCGACGCGATCGGCATCCCGGTCATGATCCAGGATGCGCCCATGAGCGGCACCGTGCTGTCGGCGCCCTTCCTCGCGCGCATGGCGCGCGAGATCGAACAGGTGCGCTACTTCAAGATCGAGACCGCGGGCGCGGCGTCGAAGCTGCGCGAGCTGATCCGCCTCGGCGGCGATGCGATCGAGGGGCCGTGGGACGGCGAGGAAGCCATCACGCTCCTGCCCGACCTCGAGGCCGGCGCCACCGGCGCGATGACCGGCGGCGGCTATCCCGACGGCATCCGCAAGATCATGGACCCCTGGCGTGCGGGCAAGCGAGACGAGGCCGCCGCGGCCTACCAGCAGTGGCTGCCGCTCATCAACCACGAGAACCGCCAGGGCGGGCTGCTGAGCGCCAAGGCGCTGATGAAGGAAGGCGGCGTGATCGCCTGCGAAGCGCCGCGCCACCCCTTCCCCGCCATGCACCCGGTCACGCGCGCAGGGCTGATCGAGACCGCGCGGCGGCTCGATCCGCTGGTGCTGCGCTGGGGCCGCTGAGCCGCGCTCAGGCCGCGACGACGATCGGAAAGCGCGCCTGCAGCCCATCGGCCGCGCGCTCGAACGGCACGGTGACGGCAGCGCGCGAAGCCTCGGGCAGGTTGCGCCAGAGCGAGTCGCGCGCGTTGCCCGGATCGCCGGCCACATACAGCTGCGTGGTCAGCAGTTCGCGCGCGCCGAGCTTCACCTTCACGTGGATGTGGGCCGTGCGCCCGCTGTAGGCCACAGGCCGGATGGTGCGAAAGCGATAGCGGCCCTCGGCATCGACCGCCACGCGGCCGAAGCCCTGGAAGGCCGCATCGGCGCGATCGCCATCGCCGGGGTGGTGGTAGTGGCCGGCCTGGTCGCACTGCCAGATCTCGACCTGCGCGCCGCGCAGCGGCTGGCCGGCGAGGTCGGTCACGGTGCCGTCGACCCACGCGGGCTGGCCGACGCGGTAGTCGAGCTTGCCGTTCTTGAGCAGGTCGTTGTCGCTGTCCTGGGGCAGGCGCACCGGATAGAACGGCCCCTCGGTCTGCGCAGGCGTGGCGAGCCGCCCCGCCTGCGGCTGCGCGCGGGCGCCGAGCCAGAGGGCCGGCGCGGCGACCAGCGCAGCGGCGACGGTGCGCCGCGGGAGAAGACCGGAAGGAGTGGGCAGTGCGCGCATGGCGGTACGAGCCGCCGTGCGCACGCGAGTTCCAGCCCGATCGCCGTCTTTCGCTGTTCTTTTTACCAGCGCACGCGGATGCCGATCGCACCCTGGACCGAGGACTTCACCTTCGTGTCCCCGCCGGTGCTGAAGGCCTTGCCGATTTCGCCGTAGATGCTCACGGTCTTCGTCAGCGAGAGCGTGGCACCGCCTGCCACCTCGACCGAGGTGTAGTTGCCGGAGCTCGCGATCGGCGTGACGAAGGGCCCGTTGATGAAGCGCGCGACATCGCTGCCGCCGCTGCCGTGCACCACGCCGACGCGCGCGTAGGGCTGCAGCCGCCCGGCCGCGGTCGAGATGTCGCCCTTCACGCGCACGCCGACACCGGCGGTCCAGTTGCCGCCATCGTCCTGCTGCACCCGGGCACCCGAGATCGTCAGGTCGTCCAGCCGCGCCTTGCGGTAGCTCAGCTGGGCCTGCGGCTCGAGCGTCCAGCCGCCGCCGAGCGCGAAGGCCTGGCCGACCTCGACCGAAGCCGTCAGGCTGTTGCCCTTGCCCGAAGCCGCGAAGCCGCCGAGCGGCCGAACGGTGTAGCGCTGCGAGCCGTACTGCAGCACGGTGTCGACGTAGAAGCCGGTCGCATTGGCATAGGAGGCGTAGGCGCCAAGGTAGCGGGCGCGCAGGTCGGTGCTGCCGACGGCGCGCCAGAGGCCGCTGGCCGAGCCGCTCACGTCGGCGCTGCCGTCGAGCGTGCCGACATAGACGCCGGCACGCCAGTCGCCCAGCGCCGACACGAAGAGGTCGGTGCCGGCCTGGACGCCGTTGACGTGACCCTGCGTGGACGGGGTGACGGTGCCCGCCTGGCGGATGTCGACGTCGCTGTAGACGGCGCGTGCCCAGGCGCGGCGCTCGGTCGAGAACACGCCGCCGACCGGCGTCAGGCTGGCCAGCGCCTGGGCGCTGGCGTCGTCGTCGCCGAAGCGGCGGTGCATGTTGCCGATCATGGCCATGTCGGTCTGGCGCAGCTGCGACGGCAAGGCCGCGAGCATGGCCACTTCGGCGCGGTACGCCGTCACCGGCGGCGGTGCGGGCGGTATTGGAGCCTGAGCCGGTGCCGGAGCGGGTGTTGGTGCCGGTGCCGGTGCAGGGGGCGCCGGAGGTGCAGGCGGTGCCGGAGGCGCAGGTGGGGCCGGAGGCGCTGGCGGGGGAGGAGGCGGCGGCGGAGGCGGCGGAGGGGGCGGAGGCACTTCCGAGCGCAGGTACCAGTTCTGGCCGGCGCCGGCCGCATCGGCGGCGAACAGGCGGTATTCGAAGGCGCCCACATCCACATGGCCCGCGCCGCCGAGCGCAAAGGCGTTCTTGGTCGTCTGCGCCGTGGTGTTGGCGCCGTTCTGCCCGGTGATCACCTCGATGCCGCTGCCTACGGTCTGTCCGCCGAGGCCGCCGAGGTTGGTGATCTGCAGGGTGGTGCTGCCGCTGGCGACCGCCAAGGCGCCGTCGAGCACCAGTCGGTCGGACGGGCCGCTGGCGCCGAGCGTGGTGCCCAGGCGCAGCGTGCCGTTGTTGCCGACGTAGGGGCCGTTCACCGTGAGCGTGGTGCCGGGCGCGGCGCCGACCAGCGAGACGGTCCCGCCGTTGCTGAGCGAGGCCATGCTCTGGCTGAAGCCAGCCAGATCGAGCGTGGCGCCGGCCGCGACGCTGTGCGCCGACGCTGCGCTCAGCGTGTTGACCGCGCCGGCGCGCAGGGTGCCGGCCGCGACCGTGGTGCTGCCGACGTACGTGTTGGTGCCGCTCAGCGTCGTGGTGCCGGAGCCGGCCTGTGAAAAGCTGCCGCTGCCGCTGATCGCATTGGCCATCGTGAAGCTGTCCGACCGATTGACGATCAGCGCAGCGTTGTTGGTGATCGTGCCCAGGACGCTGCCCGAGCTGCCGCCATTGCCGAGCTGCAGGGCGCCGCTGCTGATGGTGGTGCCGCCGGTGTAGGTGTTGTTGCCCGTCAAGGTCAGCGTGCCGGCACCGACCTTGACCAGCGAACCGCCGGTGGCCGTCACTGCCGCGGTGTAGTCGGCGCCGTTGATGTCGACCACCGCGGGGCCCTTGTCCGAAATCGTGCCCGCGATGGTGTCGGAGAGACCGAGTCCGCCGACGGTCAGGCTCTTGGCGCCGAGCACCACGTCGCCGGCGCCCGACAGGGAACCGATCGCGGCGCCGTTGGTGGAGAGGTTGACGTAGGTCCGACCCGTGGTGTTGCGAACGGTCGCCGTGCCGAGGTCGGCCAGCTCCTCGACCGCGACGAAGCCGCCGTTGTTCTCGATGACTGCGTTGCCGCCAGAGCTGATGTGATTGAAAGTCACGCGCCCGCCGTTGTTCTGGATGTTGGCGTCGCCTGCCGTGGCGAAGGTGCCGAAGACGAGATACGCGCCACCGCCGTTCAGCGTCAGCAGCGAATTGCCGGCGGTCGAACTGTTCTGGAACTGGATGCCGCTGTTGCTGCCGTACACATTGGTGCTGGTTCGAACGGTCACCTGAACGCCGCTGCCGGGGTTGACGCCCCATCCCGAGAAGGTCAGCTCGGCGTTGCGGTAGATGTCGATCGCGCCGGTACCGAACGATCCTGTCGCGTCCGTGGTGACGTAGAGGCGGCCTCCGGACGTTCCCTTGTCGCCGATGTTCGTGCCGCCGGTGAAGTTGTTCGCCGAATTGCTGATCGTCAAGGCGGGTGGGGGGTTCGCGGTGTTCAGCGGGCTTGCGCCCGAATTGACCACCGAAAGGCTGCCGCCGCCGGTGATCACACCGCTCAGGACGCTGCTCGCCGTGCCGTTGACGTCGATCGTTCCGCCGCCGCTCCCGAGTGCCACGCCCCGCGCGCTCGTGAATGCGTCGGCGCCGATGCGCAGCGTGCCGCCGTCCAGGGCGAGCGGTGCGCCCGCCTGCCCGAGCCTGCCGTCGGTGTCGACCTGCAGCGCGCCGCCGCCGATGGTCGTCCCGCCGACGTAGCTGTTGTTGCCGCTCAGGATGATGGTGCCGAGGCCCGTCTTGACGACCGCTCCCGTCCCGCTGATGTCGCCGGCCTGTGTGGCCGTCCCCGAGCCCAGGCTGTTCAGCGTCGCCGGCGTCGGCGCCGTGACGACGATGTTGCCGTCCCCCTGCCCCAGGGGAGCGCCTGGAACATCTGCGTAGTCGTAGGTTTGTGCGGCAGCGGCGGCAGCCAGGCCGCTCAAGCCGGCGGCCACCAGCACACGGGCCACGCCGCTGGACCGTTTGCCGCGCGCGGCCGTGATTTCCGAAACTGCGACCCAGGCGCCCAGCGCGTGATTCCAGACGCTGCGATAAGACTTGTTCATTGAGTGGTGTCCCTCTTGTTGGATGAGCCGCGCTGCACTGTGGGGAGCTCACAACTGCAACGCTTACAAAAGTACTCATCTTACACATTTGAGAACTTTGTGACTCACTTTTTTACAGATCTACGCCACAAAAGCCACGCTTTCGTCTTACTGCACCGGTGCGTGCCGGTCGCTGCGGCGACGCAGTCGGAGGGCCCGACTCGGCAGAATCGAGGCCATGGGAACCCTCTATCTGGTGCGCCACGGACAAGCCAGCTTCGGCGCGGCCGACTACGACAACCTGAGCGAACTCGGCCACCGCCAGTCGAGGCGGCTGGGCGAGTACTGGCGCGAGCGCGGCATGGCGTTCGATGCCGTCATCACCGGCACGCTCAAGCGCCATCGCCAGACCTGGGAAGGCATCGCCGAAGGATTGGGCCTCGCGCGCGACGACGTGCTGCCGTGGCCGGGGCTCAATGAATACGACGCCGAAGCCGTCATCGCGACCATCCACCCCGAGAAGCTCGAGAAGCCCGATTCGCCCGAGAAGTACCGCCACCACTTCCGCCTGCTGCGCGACGGCCTCGGCGCCTGGATGCAGGGCCGGACCGAACCGGCCGGCATGCCGAGTTACGTCGACTTCCTGGCCGGCGTGACGACCGCGCTGGACCACGTGCGCGACAAACACCACGGCGCCAAGGTGCTGGTGGTGTCGAGCGGCGGACCGATCAGCACCGCGGTCGGCCATGTGCTGGGCACCAGCCCGGAGACCACCATCGAGCTCAATCTGCGCATCCGCAACACCGCCGTCACCGAGTTCGCCTTTACGCCCAAGCGCCACATGCTGGTCACCTACAACACGCTGCCGCACCTGGACGGCCCTGCCTGGGCGGACTGGGTGACCTACTCTTAGCTCGCCCCCAGGTTGGCTCACTTCGTGTAGCCGCCCACCCCCTGCCGGGGGCAACACCAGCGGCCCGGCAAAGCCGGATCCGCGGTGTTTCACCAACGGGCCTGGCTTCGCGGCCGGAATGGCTCAGGCCTGCCAGACGCCGTAGCCGGCTTCGCGCAGCGCGATGCCGAGCTCGACCTCCATGTCGCGCGCGGCCTCGTAAGGCATCGGGTTGTAGACCGCATAAAGGGCCGGCAGCAGCCTGAGCCCATAGTCACGCACGAAGGAATTGGCCTGGATGCCGGCCTTGTGCTTGTCGAAGCGTACGTCGGGATCCAGCCCCGTCATGCCGACGTAGACAAAGGGCTGGCCGAGGCGGTAGTCGGGGTTGGCGCGCCGGAAGCGGGCGATGTTCCAGACGCGGTCGTCGAGCTCGACGACGTAGACGTGGTGGTGGGCCTTGGATCGACGGGCCATCGCTGCCCGGCAAGTTGGTTACTTGCGCTTGATGAGGCCCCAGATGAAGAGCAGCACGATCGCGCCGACCACAGAGGCGATGAACCCGGCCCCCTGGCCCGCGGTGTACCAGCCCATCGCCTGCCCCAGATAGGTCGCGATGAGCGAGCCGGCGATACCGATCAGCGTGGTCACGATGAAGCCGGCGGAGTCGTCGCCCGGTTTGATGGCGCGCGCCACCAGGCCCGCGACGAAGCCGATCAGAATGGTCCAGACGATGCTCATACGCTTCCTAGTTAAGGGGAATGTGAGAAGGCGCGGCCGCGGGAGCGAGCGCCGTTTCATGATAGCGGAGCCCGCCTACACGCCGGCGGCCGCCCGCGCGCTATACCAGCGGCATGCTCGAAAAACTCCCCGATGCCATCGGCCACGCGCTGCACGGCGTGCGCGCCGGGCTCGACGAGATCACCTTCAACACCCTGGGCCTGCGCCAGGGCATGGCGTCGATCGCGGTCGGCAGCCTGGCCTTCGTCGACCATGCGCCGCTGCCGCCGCGCTACACGGCCGACGGCGAAGGCCTGTCGCCGCCCTTGCAGTGGACTGGCGTGCCGCCCGGCGCCGCCTCGCTGGTGCTGGTGGTCGAGGATGCCGATTCGCCGACGCCCCATCCGCTGGTGCATGCGATCGTGGTCGGCCTTCCGGCCGAGGACGGCGCCCTGCCCGAGGCCGCGCTCCCCAGCGCCGACAACGAGGGCACCGGCGTCCACACCGGCCGCAACTCCTACCTCCAGGCCGCGTGGCTGCCGCCCGATCCGCCGCCGGGACACGGCATTCACCGCTACGCGTTCCAGATCTTTGCCCTGGACGCCGCGCCCGCGTTCTCGGCCAGCCCCGGACGCGACGAAGTCATGGATGCGCTGCGCGCGCATGCGGTCGCCAGCGGTTTGCTGATCGGCACCTGCGAGCGGCCCGACGGTTCGATCAAGATCAAGGAAACGGCGCCCGGCGGCCCGGCGGTCGCTGGCTGAAAGCGCCTCAGCCGAGCGGCCCGGTGTGCGCGGTCGACAGCGGCAGGCGCGAGGCCTCGGCCAGCAGCGCCGCGAGCTGGCGCGCCGCGGCATCGATCACCGCCCGGCCCTTCTCGGCGGTCGCCGCGGCGGCGTTGCCGGCGGCGCCTTCGGGGTTGTAGTCCTCCATCGCCCAGCCGAGCTTGGCGCTCTTGCCGTCGCCCAGCACCGGATAGTCGGCCGCGCGCTGGCGCGAGCTGGAGCCGAAGTCGCGCGACAGCGCCATCGCCACCTGGCCTGGCGCCAGCGCCAGCATCATCGAGGTCTCGATCTCGCCCGCGTGCACGCCGAAGCGATGCTCCTCGGCGCTGAACTGCGCGCCCGCATCGCCCAGCGGCAGGTTGAACCAGCTCACGCTGTAGACGATGAGCCCGTGCGCTGCGCGCAGCTCGCGCGCGACGATGTCCATCGCGCCGGTGTGCCCGCCATGGGCGTTGAAGAGCACCAGCTTCCTGACGCCGGCGCGCGCCACGCCGGCGCCGATCTCGTTCCAGACGCGGATCAGGGTCTCGGCCGACAAGGTCAGCGTGCCCGCGAAGCGCGCGTGCTCGGGGCTCAGGCCGATCTGCTGGGTCGGCAGGAAGAGCACCGGCAACCCGGCCGGCAGCAGCGGCAGCGCGGCGGCGACGATGCCGTCGGCCAGCGTCGAGTCCACGCCCAGCGGCAGATGCGGCCCGTGCTGCTCGGTGGCGCCCAGGGGCAGCACCGCGACGGTCGTCGCCGGATCGAGCGCGGCGAAGTCGAGCGTCGTGAGTTGGGACCAGAAGCGGCTGGCAAGGGCGGTCATGCGTCGATCTTAGTGCGGGGCAGCGCCGCGAACTTGAGCGCGAGGAAATCCACCAGCGCCCGCACGCGCGCCGGCACGAAGCGGCCGCTGGGCAGGAGCGCATGCAGCGGATAGGGCTCGGTGTCCCATTCGGGCAGCAGCCGAACCAGCGCGCCCGAGGCCTCGTCCTGCCGCACGTCCAGGGCCGACTTGAGCGTGATGCCGCGGCCGGCGAGCGTCCACTGGCGCGCGAGCGAGGCGTCGTCGACGATGCGGTCGCCGTCCACGCGCACCTCCGTCCACTGGCCGTTGCGCGCGAAGCGCCACAGCCGCTGGCGCCGTCCGCTGCGGTGGAAGGTCAGGCAGTTGTGCTGCAGCAGGTCTTGCGGCGTCTGCGGCGCCGGATGCCGCAGCAGGTAGGCAGGCGAGGCGCAGAGCACCGGCCGCGAATCGGCCAGCTTGCGCGCCACCAGCCGCGAATCGGCCAGCGCGCCGTAGCGCAGCGCCACGTCGACCTCGTCGCGGGTGACGTCGAGCGGCCGGTCGCCGACCGAGAGCGCGAGTTGCAGGCCCGGATGCGCATCCAGGAACTCGTCGAACCACGGCAGCAGCGCGCTGCGCGTGAGATCCGAAGGCGCCGCCACGCGCACCGTGCCGACCAGCGCGCCGCGGTCCGCCGCCACCAGCGATTCGCCCTCGGCCAGCAGTTCGAAGGCACGGCTGGCGTAGTCGAGCAGCGTCTGGCCCTGCGGCGTCAGGCGCATCGCCCGGGTCGAGCGTTCGAACAGGCGGGCGCCGAGCTGGGCCTCGAGCCGCTTCAAGGTGGCGCTGGCGGCGGCCGGCGTGATGCCCAGCGTGCGCGCCGCTGCCGTGAGCGTGCCGCCGCGCGCCGTGTGCATCAACACCTGGAGGTCTGCGAGATTTTCAATCTTCATTTGAAACTGATGCGCTTTGAAGTCAGCTTATCAAACACAGCCGCAGTGTCTACAGTGCCTTTATCGATTTCGATCTCCAAGCAAGGATTCCCATGAAAGCCATCGGTTACCACCAGGCGCTCCCCATCGACGACCCGGCCTCGCTCGAGGATCTCGAGCTGGCGGCGCCCACGCCCGGCGCGCGCGACCTGCTGGTGCGCGTAAAGGCCATCTCCGTGAACCCGGTGGACACCAAGGTGCGCAAGGGCGTCGCGCCCGAAGCGGGCCAGGCCAAGGTGCTGGGCTGGGACGCGGTCGGCACGGTCGAGTCGACCGGCGCCGCGGTCACCGGCTTCAAGACGGGCGACCGCGTGTACTACGCGGGCTCGATCACCCGCCCCGGTGCCAACAGCGAGCTGCACACGGTGGACGAGCGCATCGCCGCGCTGGCGCCGAAGACCCTGGACGATGCGCAGGCCGCCGCCCTGCCGCTCACCACCATCACCGCCTACGAACTGCTGTTCGACCGGCTCCAGGTGCCGAAGAACGGCGGCGCCGGCCAGACGCTGTTGATCGTCGGGGGTGCGGGCGGCGTCGGCTCGATCCTGATCCAGCTCGCGCGCCAGCTCACGCAGCTGCGCGTGATCGCGACCGCCTCTCGCGCCGAGACGCGCGCCTGGTGCCTGGCGCTGGGCGCGCACGCGGTGATCGACCATTCGAAGCCGCTCGCCGCCGAGCTGAAGGCGCAAGGCATCGGCGGCGTCGACATGGTTGCCGCGCTGACGCAGACCGACAAGCACTACGCCCAGATCATCGAAAGCCTCAAGCCCCAGGGCCAGCTCGCCGTGATCGACGACGCGCCGGTGCTCGACGCGATGGCGCTCAAGACCAAGTGCCTGTCTCTGCACTGGGAGCTGATGTTCACGCGCTCGAAGTTCGAGACGCCCGACATGGCACGCCAAGGCGAGTTGCTGGCCGAGGTCGCGGCGCTGGTCGATGCCGGCCGCATCCGCACCACCGCCAACGCGAGCTTCGGCACGATCAATGCCACCAACCTGCGCAAGGCCCATGCGCTGATCGAAAGCGGCACGGCGCAAGGCAAGGTAGTCTTGGAGGGTTTCTAACTTCCCCAAGAAAAGGCAGCGCCCCCGGCATGCATCTGTCCAACTGGCTCGTGTTCTGCGGCGTCACGCTGCTTCTCGCCTTCAGCCCCGGTCCGGCGGTGCTGCTTGCCATGTCCAACTCGGTCGCGGTCGGTCCGGCGCGGGCCATGCTCGGATCGCTCGGCAATGCCGCGGGCGTGTTCGTGGTGTCGGCGGTCGCGATGGCGGGGCTGGGCGTGGTCCTGAGCGCCTCGGCCACCGCCTTCCTGGTGCTCAAGCTGGCCGGTGCGGCCTACCTGATCTACCTGGGGATCCGGCAGTGGCGCGGCAGCGCGAAGGTCTTTGCCGAGACGGGGCGATCCACATCGGCATCCAGTTTTCGCATCTTCGGACAAGGTGTGACGGTGGCGGTGACGAACCCGAAGAGCATCCTGTTCTTCTCCGCCCTCTTCCCGCAATTCCTGACCCAGGACGCGCCGATCCTCGAGCAGTTCCTGGTGCTGACCGCCACCTTCGCGGCATGCTCGATGCTGTCGCACGTCTTCTATGTGCTGCTCGCGCGCGGCGTGAAGCATCGCCTCTCGAGCCCGCGCCGCGCGCGGCTGTTCAACCGCATTTCGGGCGGCGCCTTCGTCGCGCTCGGCGTCGGCATGCTCCGACTGCGCAACACCGCGGCCTGAGCCGCCGCCCTACCTGGACTTCGAAACCCGCCAGACGGCGTTGCCCACGTCGTCGGCCACCAGCAGCGCGCCGCCCTTGTCGAGCGCCACGCCGACCGGTCGGCCCTGCGCCTTTTCGTCGGCACTCAGGAACCCCGTGAGGAAATCGACCGGCGACCCGCTCGGCCTGCCGCCGATGAAGGGCACGAACACCACCTTGTAGCCCGACAGCGGCCGGCGGTTCCACGACCCGTGCTCGCCGACGAAGGCGCCGTTGGCGAATTCGGGCGGCATGCCGCGCGGGTTGGAAAAGGTCATGCCCAGCGGCGCCACGTGCGAGCCGAGCGCGTAGTCGGGCGCGATGGACTTGGCCACCATCTCCGGGCGCTGCGGTTCGACCCGCGCATCGACATGGCCGCCGTAGTAGCTCCAGGGCCAGCCGTAGAAGGCGCCGTCCTTCACGGAGGTCAGATAGTCGGGCACGAGGTCGCTGCCGATCTCGTCGCGTTCGTTCACCACGGTCCACAGCACGTTCGTGTCGGGCTCCCAGCCCAGGCCGTTGGGATTGCGCAGGCCGCTGGCGAAGAGGCGCTTCTCGCCGCTCTTCACGTCGACCTCCCAGACCGCGGCGCGACCTTCTTCCGCCGGCAGGCCGTTCTCGCCGATGTTGCTGTTGGAGCCGACCGTCACGTAGAGCTTGGTGCCCTCGCGGTTGGCGATCACGTTCTTGGTCCAGTGATGGTTGATGCCGGCCGGCAGATCGCACACCTTGGTGGGCGTCGCGGTGATGGCGGTCTGGCCGTCGGTGTAGGGCACCTTGACCAGCGCGTCGGCATTGGCGATGAAGAGTTCGTTGCCGACCAGCGCCACGCCGAAGGGCGACATCAGGTTCTGCATGAACACCTGGCGCACTTCGGCGGTCCCGTCGCCGTTGGCGTCGCGCAGCAGGGTGATGCGGTTGGGGCTGGGCACCTGGGCGCCGGCACGCTTCATGACCCGGCTCATCACCACGCCCCTGATCCTCGCCACCAAGCCATCGCCACCGTCGCTCGCGCCCTCCGGCTTCGGCGGCTTGTTGCTTTCGACCACCAGCACATCGCCGTTGGGCAGCGGATAGACCCAGCGCGGATGGTCCAGGCCGCGGGCGAACGCCGTCACGGTGAATCCGTTGGGCGCGCTCGGGCCGGCGGTGTCGGTCCAGCCGGTGGCCGGCGCGATGTTGACGGTCGGGATCAAGGTCTTGTTGGGTGCGGGCAGCTGGGGCGTCGGGCCGATGCCGGCCTCGGGCGGCAGCTTGGAGGTCTCGCCGCAGGCCGCGAGCAGCAGGGCGGCCGCCAGCAGCGGCGCTGCAGAAAAGAAAAAGCCTTGTCGTTTCATGATCGGATGTCCTTCGGGTGGCCAGGATGATCCGGATCCCGCGGGGCCCCGGTGTCGGCTGTGGGCGCTTTCTGGCGTGGGCGCACCCCAATCCGGCGCCGCCGCTACCATCGGGCGATGACCGACGACCTGTTCCGCTCCGACGCCTACCTGCGCGACTGCGAGGCCCGCATCCTGCGCATCGACGAAGCCGGCATCGTCCTCGACCGCACGGTCTTCTATCCGCTGGGCGGCGGCCAGGCGGGCGACAGCGGCCGGCTGGTGCTGGCCGACGGGCGCGAGTTGGCGATCGCCGACACGCGCAAGGCCAAGGACGCCGAAGGACAGGCGACCGACGAGATCGTCCACGTCCCGGCGCCGGACCAGCCCGGACTGCTCGCCGTGCTGAAGCCGGGCGACGCCGTCACCGCCCGCATCGACTGGGAGCGCCGCCACAAGCTGATGCGCTTCCACACCGCGACCCATCTGCTGTGCCACCTGGTGCCGCAGCCGGTCAACGGCTGCTCGATCACGCCCGACTACGCGCGGCTGGACTTCCACATGACCGATCCGCTGGACAAGGAAGCGCTGACCGCCGGCCTCGGGCGCCTGGTCGCTGCCGGCCACCCGCTGGCCGTCGGCGCGATCACCGACGCCGAGCTCGACGCCAACCCGGCGCTGGTCAAGAGCATGAGCGTGCAGCCGCCGCGCGGCACGGGCACGGTCCGCACCATTCGGATAGGCGGCGACGAGCAGATCGACTTCCAGCCCTGCGGCGGCACGCACGTGGCCAACACCGGCGAGATCGGGACCGTCGTCGTGACCAAGATCGAAAAGAAGAGCGCCAACACGCGCCGGGTGGTGCTGGGATGGGGCGCATGAGCCTTCTTCGGAACTTCGCCGCGCACGCCCGCTCCGACTGACCGGCATGGCCCTCTTCTCCCCCCTTCGCTTCGCGACATTTCTGGTCGCCGCCCTCGCAGCCTGCCTGCCGGCTGCGGCCCAGCTGGGTTCCAGGGTCGGGCCGGTCGTCACCACCTCCCACGTCCGCGCAGAGCTGATCGCCCACGCGCCGCAAGGCGTCTCGCCCGGCGCGCCAGTCTGGGTCGGGCTGCAGATCGCGCACCAGCCCGAGTGGCACACTTACTGGAAGAACGCCGGCGATTCCGGCCTGCCGACCGAGCTGGCCTGGTCGCTGCCGGCCGGCGTGACCAGCGGCGACATCGCGTGGCCGGTGCCGAAGAAGATCCCGATCGGCACGCTCGCCAACTACGGCTACGAAGGCACGGTGCTGCTGCCGGTGCCGCTCGCCGTGGCGCCCGATTTCAAGCCCGCCGCCAGTCTTGCCGGCGCCGACGCGCTCGACATCAAGCTCAAGGCCTCCTGGCTGGTCTGCCGCAAGGAATGCATTCCCGAAGAGGGCGAATTCCTGCTCAAGCTGCCTCTCAAGGGCTCGACCGCGTCGCACAAGGACGCCTTCGACGCCGCGCTGGCCGCCCAGCCGGCCGCGCTCGCGAAGCCGGGCAGCATCGCCGTCGAGGGCGGCAAGCTGCAGGTCCGGCTCGAAGGCCTTCCGGCCGCGGTGCGCGGCAAGACGCTGGAGTTCTTCCCGGAGACCGGCGAGGTGATCCACACCGCGGCCGTGCAGGGCAAGGACTGGACCCAGGCCTGGCAGGACGACACCTGGACCGCCAGCGTGCCGCTGGCCGAGCAGCGCAGCGCCAGCCCCGCCACGATGCCTGTCGTGGTCGCCTTGGCCGAGGCCGACCGGCAAGCGGGTCAACCGATCGCCTGGCGCGCCGAAACGCCCGTGAGCGGCACCTGGCCGACCGTGGCGGCGCGCGCCGAGGTCTCGCCGGCGCTGCAGGCCGCGCTCGAAGCCAACACCGCGGCGCCCCTGCCGCAGCCGGCGGGCAGCTTCGTCGCCGCGCTGCTGGGCGCGCTGCTCGGCGGGCTGCTGCTCAACCTGATGCCCTGCGTGTTCCCGGTGCTCGCGATCAAGGTGCTGGGCTTCACGCGCCAGGCCGAAGACCAGCGCGGCCACCGGACCGCCGCCGTGGCCTACACGGCGGGCGTGATGCTGTCCTTCCTGGCGCTGGGCGGCGCGATGCTCGCGCTGCGGGCCGCCGGCGCCGAGCTGGGCTGGGGCTTTCAGCTTCAGTCGCCCGCGGTGGTGGCAGCACTGGCCGCGCTCTTCACGCTGATCGGTCTCAACCTGGCGGGCGTGTACGAGTTCCGAATGCTGGCGCCTTCGTCGCTGTGCGGCGCCCAGGCCCGGCATCCCGTGGCCAACGACTTCCTCTCGGGCGTGCTCGCGGTGGTCATCGCCTCGCCCTGCTCCGCGCCCTTCATGGGCGCCTCGCTCGGCTTCGCGATCGGGCTGCCGGCCGCGCAGGCCCTGCTGATGTTCGCGGCGCTCGGCTTCGGGCTGGCCTTGCCCTACCTGGCAGCCGGCTTCGTGCCCGCAGTGGCGCGCCTGCTGCCGCGGCCCGGCCCGTGGATGAACACGCTGCGCCGGCTGCTCGCCTTCCCGATGTTCGCCACCGTGGCCTGGCTGGTCTGGGTGCTGGGACAGCAGAGCGGCATCGACGGTGCGGGCGCACTGCTCGCGCTGCTGGTGTGCCTGGCGGCGATCGTCTGGGCCTTCACCCTGCGCGGCCGCACGCGCGTGGTGGTGGCCGGTTTGACGATCGTGGCCACCGGAGTGCTGGCGAGCGCCATCGGCGGCAACGTGGTGCGCAGCGCGGCGCCCGCCGTGGCAACGGCGACCGGCGAACGCTGGCAGCCGTGGTCGGCCACGCGCGTGGGCGAACTCACGGCCGCCGGCCGGCCGGTGTTCATCGACTTCACCGCCGCCTGGTGCGTGACCTGCCAGTACAACAAGCGCAGCACCTTGACCGATGCGGCGCTGCTGGCCGAGTTCGACGCCAAGGAGGTCGCCATGCTGCGCGCCGACTGGACGCGCCGCGACCCCGCGATCACCGAAGCGCTGAACGCGCTGGGCCGCAGCGGCGTGCCGGTCTATGTGCTGCAGGCGCCGGGCAAGGCACCCGTGGTGCTGACCGAGATCCTTAGCAAGGATGAGGTGCGCGCGGCGCTGGCCACCCTTTGACCCTGCCCTTCTACGGGTTGTCACAAGCAGGTGAGAAAACAGTTCTAAGCTGTGGCGGTTGTTGAAATTTATTGACTGGAGTTCAAGCTGACCATGGCTGCATCGTCACCCTCCGACTCGCGTTCCTATCGTGCCGCGCGCAACGCCCGCGCTGCCCTGAGCCGGGCCTCCCGCCGCGCCGTGATGGCCGCTGCCGTGGCCCTCGGCGCCACTTTCCTGATGGGCACCCACGCCATGGCCGCGCCGGCCGTCGGCCAGAAGGCGCCCGATTTCATCGCCGTCGACACCAGCGGCAAGCAGCACCGGCTGTCCGACTTCGCCGGCAAGTTCGTGGTGCTCGAATGGACCAACCCCGGCTGCCCCTTCGTGCGCAAGCACTACGGCAGCGGCAACATGCCCGCGACCCAGAAAGCGGCCACCGACAAGGGCGTGGTCTGGCTTTCGGTGAATTCGACCGAGCGCGCCGCCAGCGACTACCTGAAACCGGCCGCGCTCGACGCCTGGATGAAGGAACAGTCCGCCGCGCCGACCGCCGTGCTGATGGACGAGGACGGCGTCATCGGCCGCGCCTACGCCGCGCGCACCACGCCGCACCTTTTCATCATCGACCCCAAGGGCGTGCTGGTGTACGCGGGCGGCATCGACAGCATTCCGTCGGCGCGCGCCGACGACATCAAGACCGCCACCAACTACGTGAACCAGGCGCTCGGCGAAGCCTTCGGCGGCAAGGCGATCAGCTCTGCGGCGACCCGGCCCTACGGCTGCTCGATCAAGTACAAGACCTGAGCCCGGCGCGGCCGGGCACCGCGCCGCACAATGGGGCGATGAACCCTGCCGCCCCTGTCCCACCCATCCCACCCGTCGACATCGGCGCGCTGCTCGCGCGCACGCGCACCATCGCCGTTGTCGGCCTCTCGCCGAGCCCGCACCGCACCAGCTACGGCGTCACGCAATACATGAAGGCACGCGGTTTCCGGATCGTGCCGGTCAATCCGAACACCCGCGAGGTCTTCGGCGAGAAGGCCTACCCGACGCTGACCGAGGCCGCGAAGCACGAAAAGATCGACCTCGTGAACGTGTTCCGCAACGCCGTCGATGTGCCGCCGGTGATGGACGAAGCCATCGCCATCGGCGCGCCGGCGCTCTGGATGCAGCTCGGCATCATCAACGAAGCCGCGGCCGCCAAGGGCCGCGCGGCGGGGCTGGAAGTCGTGCAGGACCGCTGCATCATGGTCGAGCATTCGCGGCTCACCAAGGGCGCGACGCCCTGGCGCTAGTCGATCGCGACCTTTCCTTCTTTCACCAGCTTCGCGAACTTGATCGTCTCGTCGTTGATCTGCTTCGCCATCTCCTGCGGCGTGCCGCCCAGCGCTTCGGCGCCGATGGCCTGCATGCGCTGAACGAAGTCCGGTGACTTGATGATCTTCACCATCTCGGCGTTGAGACGCGTCACCACCTCCTTCGGCGTGGCAGCCGGCGCGAGCACGCCGAACCAGGTGCCGATGTCGAAGCCCTTCAACCCGGCCTCTTCGAGCGTGGGCACCTCCGGCAGCACCGACGAACGCTTGGCCGTGGTCACGGCCAGCGCGCGCAGCTTGCCGCTCTTGATGTGCTGCAGCACCGGCGTGATGGTGTCGAAGGACATCGCCACCTGGCCGCCGAGCAGGTCGGTGGTGAGCGGGCCGCTGCCTTTGTAGGGCACATGCAGCAGCTCGGCCCCGGTGCTGGCCTGGAACTGCGTGCCGATCAAGTGCTGCGCGGTGCCGTTGCCGTTGGAGCCGTAGGCCAGCTTGTCGGGCGCCGCCTTGGCGAGCGCCACGAGTTCGGCGACGTTCCTGGCCGGCGTGTTGGCGGCGTTGACCACGAGCACGTTCGGCACCATCGCCACGACGGTGATGGGCGCCAGGTCCTTCTGGAAATCGTAGGGCAGCTTCTTGTAGACGCTGGTGGCGATGGTGTGGTGCACCGCGCCCATCAGCAGCGTATAGCCGTCGGGCTTGGCCTTGGCCACGTAGTCGGCGCCCAGCGTCGCGCCGGCGCCGGGCTTGCTCTCGACCACCACGGGCTGGCCGAGGCTTTGCGAGAGCCTGTCGGCCAGCGCGCGGGCGAGCACGTCGGTGGTGCCGCCCGAGGGGAAGGGCACGACCAGGCTGATGGGCTTGGCGGGCCAGGGCTGTTGCGCGAAGACCAGCGTGGACGCCAGGCCCAGCGCGAGGGCGCCGGCTTGCACGAGGCAACGGCGGCTGGGCTTGAAAAGAAAGTTCATGTTGTCTCCATCTCGTTGTGTTCGGCGGCGCGCGTTCAGGCCGCGCGGCGCTGCGCCTGGGTGGCGGCGATGTAGCCGCAGACGGCGCGGGTCACGTCTTCAGTCGTCGCGGTGCCGCCGAGGTCGCGGGTGTGGAGTGCGGGATTGGCGGTGACGTGCTCCACCGCCTGCATCAAGTGCGCGGCGGTCGCAGCCTCGCCCAGGTGTTCGAGCAGCATCACGACCGACCAGAAGGTGCCGACCGGATTGGCCAGGCCTTTGCCCATGATGTCGAAGGCGGAGCCGTGGATCGGTTCGAACATCGAGGGGTAGCGGCGCTCGGGATCGATGTTGCCGGTGGGCGCAATGCCCAGGCTGCCGGCCAGCGCGGCGGCCAGGTCGCTCAGGATGTCGGCATGCAGGTTGGTGGCGACGATGGTGTCGAGCGTGACCGGACGGTTGACCATGCGCGCGGTGGCGGCGTCGACCAGTTCCTTGTCCCACGTGACGTCGGGAAACTCCTTCGCGATCTGCACCGCGATCTCGTCCCACATCACCATCGCATGGCGCTGCGCGTTCGACTTGGTGACCACGGTCAGCAGCTTGCGCGGCCGCGATTGCGCAAGCCTGAAGGCGAAACGCATGATGCGTTCGACGCCGGCGCGGGTCATCATGCTGACGTCGGTCGCGGCCTCGATCGGATGGCCCTGGTGCACGCGGCCGCCGACACCCGCGTACTCGCCCTCGGAGTTCTCGCGCACGATCACCCAGTCGAGCTGCGCGGGCGTGCAGCGCTTGAGCGGCCCGTCGATGCCGGGCAGGATGCGCGTGGGCCGCACGTTGGCGTACTGGTCGAAGCCCTGGCAGATCTTCAGGCGCAGGCCCCACAGCGTGATGTGGTCGGGGATGTGCGGGTCGCCGGCGGAGCCGAACAGGATGGCGTCCTTGCTGCGCAGTGCATCGAGGCCGTCGTCCGGCATCATCACGCCGTGCTCGCGGAACCAGTCGCCGCCCCAGCCGAAATCCTCGAACTCGAAGTTCAGCTGGCCGCCCGAGGCGGCGGCCAGCGCTTCCATCACCTCGCGGCCCGCGGGGATCACTTCCTTGCCGATGCCATCGCCGGGGATGGTTGCGATGCGGTATGTCTTCATGAGGCTGCCTTCGTTGAAAAGATGGGTCGACTGTAGGAGTCGGACAGCTCTACGATGCGGGCCTGGATTCAAGCCATCGTTAACCTGCATTCAACAATCGATCCCCATGACCAGCGGCATCCAACCGGCCGAGCTCGGCTTCTTCTCGGCGCTGGCGAGCGCCCCCAGCCTCAGCGCCGCCGGTCGCGATCTCGGCATCAGCACGGCCGCCGTCAGCAAGCGGCTGGCGCAAATGGAAGGCCGCCTGGGCGTGACGCTGGTCAATCGCACCACGCGGCGCATGAGCCTCACACCGGAGGGCGAGGTCCTGCTCGAACGCGCACGCCGCATCCTCGACGAGATCGCCGACCTCGACGAACTGCTGAGCCAGTCGAAGGGCACGCCCAAGGGCCTCCTGCGCGTGAACGCGACGCTGGGCTTCGGGCGCACCCATGTCGCGCCGCTGATCTCGCGCTTCGTGCGCAGCCATCCGGAGGTCGACGTGCAGCTGCAGCTGTCGGTCCATCCGCCGCCCTTCAGCGACGATGCCTTCGACGTCTGCATCCGCTTCGGCGAGCCGCCGGACGCACGCGTCATCGCGCGGCGCATCGCTCCCAACAGGCGCCTGCTGTGCGCCTCGCCGGCCTATCTGGCGCGCTGCGGCCATCCGAAGGTGCCGCGCGATCTGATGCGGCACAACTGCATCGGCATCCGGCAGGGCGACGAGGCCTACGGCCTGTGGCGCTTGAGCAGCGGACGCGGCACACGCCAGCGTACCGAAGGCATAAAGACGCGCGGCAGCCTCACGACCAACGACGGCGAGATCGCGGTCAAGTGGGCGCTCGACGGGCACGGCATCGTGATGCGCGCCGAGTGGGACATCAACCGCCACCTGCGCAGCGGCCGGCTGGTCCAGGTGCTGCCCAACTATCAGACGCCGGGCGCCGACATCTACGCGGTCTATTCGCAGCGCTACCAGCTCTCCACGCGCGTGCGCGCCTTCGTCGATTTCCTCGCGCAAGCGCTGGGCCAGGCCGAGCGCGCCGCCGAATAAGCCTGCCCTGCGACAATCGCAGGATGCCTTTCGCGCCCCTCCAGAACGACACTTTCCTGCGCGCCTGCTGGCGCCAGGCCACCGATCACACCCCCGTCTGGCTGATGCGTCAGGCCGGGCGCTACCTGCCCGAATACGTCGCGACGCGGGCCCGCGCCGGCAGCTTCATGGGGCTGGCGACGAACGTCGACTACGCCACCGAAGTCACGCTGCAGCCCCTCGAACGCTATCCGCTCGATGCCGCGATCCTGTTCTCCGACATCCTCACGGTGCCCGACGCGATGGGCCTCGGCCTTTCGTTCGAGGCCGGCGAAGGTCCGCGTTTCGCGCGGCCGCTGCGCGACGAGGCGGCGATCGCCGCGCTCGAAGTGCCCGACATGGACAAGCTGCGCTACGTGTTCGACGCCGTCGCCTCGATCCGCCGTGCGCTGGCCGGCCGCGTGCCGCTGATCGGCTTCTCCGGCAGTCCGTGGACGCTGGCCTGCTACATGGTCGAGGGCGCAGGCTCCAGCGACTACCGGCAGGTCAAGACCCTGCTCTACAGCCGCCCCGACCTGATGCACCGGCTGCTCGCGGTGAATGCCGATGCCGTGGCCGCCTACCTCAACGCCCAGATCGACGCCGGCGCCCAGGCAGTGATGGTGTTCGACAGCTGGGGCGGCGTGCTGGCCGACGGCGCCTTCCAGGCCTTCAGCCTGGCCTACACCGCGCGCGTTCTGTCGCAGCTGAAGCGCGAAGGCGCCGACGGCCTGCCCGTGCCGCGCATCGTGTTCACCAAGGGCGGCGGACTTTGGCTCGAGAACATGCGCGCGCTCGACTGCGAGGTGCTGGGACTGGACTGGACCGTCAACCTGGGCCGCGCCCGCGCGCTCGTGGGTGAAGGCGCCGCGGGCAAGGCATTGCAGGGCAATATCGATCCCAACGTGCTGTTCGCCGCACCGGCGCAGATCGAGGCCGAGGTGGCGAAGGTGCTGCAGGCCTTCGGCGCGCCGCACACCGATCGCACGGCCCGTGGGCCGACCCACATCTTCAATCTGGGCCATGGCATCAGCCAGTTCACGCCGCCCGATCGCGTCGCGGCGCTGGTCGCCGCGGTGCATGCGCAATCGCGCGCGCTGCGCCCCTGAGGTGCGCCTGACGTGCGCCTGACGCGACGGTTATAGCTTGTAAGTACCTGAGATCGACTGCCGCGCATTTGTCAAGTCGAAAGGGTAAGGACAGACTGACTTATGCACAAAACCTTTGTTGCGGTGCGCAAAATTATCCGAGCGGCGCAAGCCGGCGCTCCTAAAGCGATAGCGTCGCTAAGTGGTTGATCTATATGGATTTTGACTTTTGCTTTTTTTGCGGGCATTCCAGCCGGAGCCTTGATTTTCAAGGGCTGGCGGCGCGTCGAGCCAGGATATCAACAAAGTTATCCACACAAACTCTGGATGGCTCTCAAAGCGCAGGCAAATCAACGACTTAAGCCGCTTTGCTCCAACTTGCTTTAACGATCGCCCATAGCGGGAACTTGCCTTGAACTGGCGCATCGACGTCGCGGTGCAGACTCCGGCGCACAGCGCATTAGGGGATGTCCTGAGCTACGCAAACAACATGCCCGCCGCGATCGGGTCGCTGGTGCGCGTGCCGCTGGGCCGACGCGAGGTGCTGGGCGTGGTCTGGGGGGCGCATCCGCTGGAAGGCGACACGGCGCCCGCCATGGAACTGAAGCCCATTGGTGCGGTGCTCGACGCGCTGGCGCCCCTGAACGATGCATGGCGCGACCTGGCAGCCTTCGCCGCGCGCTACTACCAGCGTTCGCTCGGCGAGATCGCGCTGGCCGCCCTGCCGCCCCAGCTGCGCGACCTGAGCGCGGTGCAGCTGGCGCGACGGCTCAAGCGGCAAGGCGCGCCGGCGCCTTCTCGCGACGCCGACGCCGACGCGGGCGCAGGCCCCGCCGGACTGGCGCTCTCGCCCGAGCAGGCCGATGCGCTGGCCCGTTTCGAGGCCGAAAGCGGTCCCTTCCTGCTGTTCGGCAGCACCGGCAGCGGCAAGACCGAGGTCTACCTGCAGAGCGTGGCGGCGCTGCTGGCGCGCGACCCTGCCGCGCAGGCGCTGGTGATGGTGCCCGAGATCAACCTCACGCCGCAGCTGGAAGCCCGCTTCAAGGGCCGCTTCGACGCCCGCTTCGGCAGCGGCGCCGTGGTCTCGCTGCACAGCGGCATGACCAATCCGCAGCGACTGGCCAGCTGGCTCGCGGCCCACAGCGGTGCAGCGCGCATCGTGCTCGGCACGCGCATGGCGGTGTTCGCGTCGATGCCGGCGCTGAAGCTGATCGTCGTCGACGAGGAGCACGACCCCAGCTACAAGCAGCAGGAAGGCGCCCGCTACTCGGCGCGCGACCTGGCGGTGTGGCGCGGCCAGCGCGAAGGCGCGAAGGTGATGCTCGGCTCGGCCACGCCCTCGCTGGAGAGCTGGCACCAGAGCCGGCCGCCCGCGGGCGAGGACGCCGGCGGGCGCTACGCGCGCCTGGGCATGCCCTCGCGCATCGGCGCGGTGGCGCTGCCTGCGGTGCGGCTGGTCGACATGAGCCTGCAGCCGCCCAAGACCGTGCTCTCGGGCGTGCTGCTCGACGCCATCGGCCAGCGCATCGCGCGCGGCGAGCAGAGCATGGTGTTCCTCAACCGGCGCGGCTATGCGCCGGTGCTGGCCTGCGGCGACTGCGGCTGGAAAAGCGAATGCCCGCACTGCAGTGCCTACCGCGTGTTCCACAAGATCGACCGCACGCTGCGCTGCCACCACTGCGGCTTCACCGAACGCGTGCCGCGCGCCTGCCCGGCCTGCGGCAACCCCGACATCGCGCCGGTCGGCCGCGGCACCGAACGGCTCGAGGAGCACCTGGGCGAGCTGTTCGACAGCGTGAAGCGGGCCGACGGCAGTGCGGTGCGCATCGCGCGCATCGACGCCGACAGCACGCGCAAGCAGGGCGCGCTCGAATCGCAGCTCGCCGCCGTGCATGCGGGCGAGGTCGACGTGCTGGTCGGCACGCAGATGATCGCCAAGGGGCACGACTTCCGGCGCATCACGCTGGTGGCCGCGGTCAATCCGGACGGCGCGCTGTTCTCCAGCGACTTCCGCGCGCCCGAACGGCTGTTCAGCCTGCTGATGCAGTCGGCCGGACGCGCCGGACGCGACGCGGCCTACCTCTCGTCACAGGGCGCGACCGCCGAGATGTGGATCCAGACCCACCATCCGCAGCACGCCTTGTTCGCCGCGCTGCGCCGGCACGACTATCCGGCTTTCGCCCAGCGGGAGCTCGAGGAGCGTGCCGCGGCGAGCATGCCGCCCTTCGCTTTCCAGGCGCTGCTGCGGGCCGATGCCCGCACGCAGGAGGCGGCACAGGCTTTTCTGAATGCCGCGAGCGTGGCGGCCGATGACCTGGAAGGCGCCGATCGCGTGACCCGCTACCCGGCGGTGCCGCTGGCGATCCAGCGCGTGGCCAATGTGGAGCGGGCGCAGATGCTGATCGAAAGCGCCTCGCGCGCGGCGCTGCAGCGCCTGCTGGCCGGCTGGCAGCCGCTCCTGCACGATCTGCGCCGCAAGCCCGAGGGCAAGGGCGTGATCCGCTGGCTGGTCGACGTCGACCCGCACAGCATCTGATGCGCACCGCTCAGGGCAGGCCCACGGGCTGCTTGCCCATCTCGATGTACTGCAGCGCCGAACGGCGCCGACGGTGCGAATGTCCGGGCCACGCGAACACCAGCAGGCTCGCCAGGCCCGTGGCGAGCGCGGTGCCGGCGCCCAGCGCGCCGGCAAGCCACAGCCAACTGACGGTGGCAAGCCACGCCACCCACAATACCCAGCGCGTCATAGTCGTCATGCCGATTCCCCGGTTCCTTCACGCCACTTTAGCAGCGCAGCTGCAAACATAAGCATTAGTCAAAAGCAATAGTTAACACTATCGGCCGAACGACCTGGCGTCTGTAGGAAATATTCTGAAACAAACATTGACTTTGGGCTGATGGGGTGTCGAAGCTATTGCCAGCGGGTTCTTTCGAGCCCGAGCGAGAGGCCAAGGCCGTGAAGACGTCGTCGTCGGGAATCCTGGGAGGGCTTGTGATGGCTTGCGCAGCCTTCGGCGCGCTGGCGGCCGAAATCGAGCTGGAGGGCAATCGCCTGCTGGTGGGCGGCATGCTGGACGGCAGCGCAGTGAAGACCGTCATCGAGCATCTGGACAGCGGCAAGGTGCGCACCGTGGTGTTCGAGAACTCCTTCGGAGGCACGGCCGAGGCCGCGGGCGAATACGCGCGGGCCATACGGGCCAGCGGCGTCAACACCGAGGCCAAGGGCCAGTGCTATGCGGCCTGCGCCTATGCCTTCCTGGCCGGCAAGGAGCATCGTTTCGGGCGCGGCTTCCAGATCCACGGCCTGCTGATTCCGCTTGCTGCCCGTCCTCGTCCGGAAGAGCTGGCCAGCCGCTGGCGCGGCGAGGAGGCGCACAAGGCGCTGGCCGAATTCACGCCCGCTTCCGGCGACGCGGGCGCCGCAGCGACGCCCGCGACGCCGCCCAAGGAACGCTGGCAGCCGGACCAAGGCGTGCTGTTCACCTCTACGCCCACGCTCTTCGGCCGCGTCTACAACAGCTTCTATTGCGACGGCACCCAGGGGCGCGACACCTCGCGCTGCGAAATACTGAGCGACGCCGACCCCTACAAGCTCGGCGTGCTCACCCCGTGAAGAGCAGAGCCTCACTCACCGCAACCACCCGGCGGCCAGCGGAAAACTGAAGAAGGCCGCCACGGTCGTCCACAGGATGATGCGCGCGATGCGCCCGTTGTCGGCGCCGAAGCGCTCGGCCAGCATCGCCACATTGCTCGCACTCGGCAGCGCGGCCACCAGCACGATCGCGACCCATGCCGGCCGCTCCAGCGGCACGCCCAGTGCGATCGCCCCGAGTGCGCCGCCCCAGACCAGCAACGGATGCAGCACCAGCTTGATCGCCACGACCGACATCACGTCGGCGAACGGCGCCTGGCGCTGAGCCGACGAGGCGCTGCCCATCGCCGCAGCGACCAACGCGCTCGCGCGATGCTCGCGCGCCAGCATCCCCGCGCGTGCGAGCACGGCGCCGATGGTGAACAGCGCCACCGGCGAGGCCGCGTCGGCCAGCATCGCGATCGTGCGCTCGATCGGCCCCGGCAGCGCGAAGCGGGTGGCCGAGGCCAGCGCGCCGAGCAGGATCGCCCACGGCATCGGGTTCTGCACGATGCCGCGCAGCGCCTGCCGCGCGGCCTTGGCCGCACCATGCTCGTCCGCGCCGTCGAGGCGCGACAGCGCGATGCACAGCGACGAGGTCAGCACCAGGTCGAAGGCGATCGTGATGATCATCGGCGACGCCGCCTCTGCACCGAGGATCGCGATCAGGAGCGGCACACCCATGAAGCCGGTGTTCGGGAAAGACGCCACCAGCGCGCCGAAGGCCGCATCGTTCCACGCGATGCGCTGCCTGCGAGCCAGCGCGACCGTGATGCCGACCACCGTCAGCGCACACAGGCCCCAGACCAGCGCGACGCCGGCGTCGAGCAACTGTGCAATCGGCGCGCCCGCGCCGAAGCGAAACAGCATGCACGGCAGCGCGAAATACAGGACGAAGGCGTTGAGGCCCGGAATGGCCGCCAGCGGGAGCGCCGCACCGCGGGCTGCCGCATAACCGGCGGCGATCAGCGCGAAGAAGGGAAAGGTGACGAGAAAGATCTGCAGCACGCGCGGATTGTTGTCGATGCACGGCTCACAGCTGCGGCGCGAGCAGCGCCGCGAGATGCTCCATGATCTTCTGGCGCCATGGCCGCTCCTGCCACTGCGCGAACGTCACGGCGCGGCTTCTCTTGAGGTCGTCCTCGAACACCGCCACCTGGGCCTTCGCGAAGGCCTCGTCGTAGATGTTGAGGTTGGCCTCGTCGTTGAGGCGGAACGAGCGCACGTCGAAGTTGGTCGAGCCGACCGACACCAGCAGGTCGTCGACCACCATCACCTTGCAGTGGTACATGGTCGGCTGGTATTCGCTGATCTGAACGCCGGCCTCGAGCAGCGGCCCCCAGCCGGCGCGCGAGGCGCGGCGCACGGTCTGGGCGTCCATGATCGGACCGGGCGTGATGATGCGAACGCGCACGCCGCGCTTCACCGCCGCCACCAGCGCGTCGCGCGCGAGATCGTCGGGCACGAAGTAGGCGCTCGAGAGGTCGACGGTCTTCGCGGCCGCGGTGATCGCCAGCAGGTACATCAGGTGCATGCTCTCGCTGCCGCCCGAGGGCGAGCTGCTGAAGATCTGCGCCGCGCCCCCGCCGCGCGGGCCGAGGGCCGGGAAGTAGCGCTCGTCGTGCAGCACCTCGCCCGAGGCCTTGATCCAGTTGTCCATGAACACTGCCTGCATCTGCGCGACCACCGGCCCTTCGACCTTGTAGTGCGAGTCGCGCCAGTGCTCCGGGTCCTGCGCATCGCCGGTCCATTCGGGCGCGATGCCGACCCCGCCGGTGAAGCCGGTCGCGCCGTCCACCACCAGCAGCTTGCGGTGCGTGCGGTTGTTGAAGCGCGCGATGTCGTACCAGCTCGGCTTGTGGAACCGGCGGATCTCGACGCCGGCGTCTTCCATCGACTTCAGGAAATCCTCGTCGATCTTCTGGCTGCCCAGCCAGTCGAGCAGCACGTGCACCTTCACGCCGGCGCGGGCGCGCTCCGACAGCGCATCGGCGAAGGCGCGGCCGATGTCGCCCGACCAGTAGATGTAGGTCTCGAAGGTGATGCTCTTCCTTGCGCCGCGGATGGCCGCGAGCATCGGCGGAAAGATCCGGTCGCCGTTGATCAGCGCCTCGAAGCGATTGCCGTCGGTGATCGGCGGCCCCAGCAGCGCACCCATCGCGCGGCGGGTCTGGCCGTCATGCAGGCTGTACTGGCGCTCGATGCGCTGCTCGATCTTTTTCTCGCCGGGCATGAAGTTCAGCACGATCAACGTCGCCGCCAGCGTGGCGAGCGCGGACCAGAAGGCGACGGCAATCGGATGTCTTGTTTTCATCATGGCGTGGCGGAGTGCACAAAACCGCACAGGTCTAACACGGCCATACATCTGCGCCCGTCCGACGGCGCCCCGTATGATTGCCCGCTTTGCGCCCCCTCCTGCCTCCATGTCCTCCGGTCTCAATCTCGCGCAACAGGAAGCCGTCAACTACCTCCATGGTCCCTGCCTGGTCCTTGCGGGCGCGGGCTCGGGCAAGACGCGCGTCATCACGCACAAGATCGCGCGGCTGATCCAGGCCGGCGTCGAGCCGAAGCGCATCGCGGCCATCACCTTCACCAACAAGGCCGCGGCCGAGATGCGCGAACGCGCGAAAGGCCTGATCGGGCGCGATGCGAAGCACGTGGTGGTGTGCACCTTCCACGCGCTGGGCGTGCGCATGATGCGCGAGGACGGCGCCGTGCTGGGCCTGAAGCCGGCCTTCAGCATCCTCGACAGCGACGACGTGACGAAGATCCTCAAGGACGCCGGCGGCACCACCGACGCCGCGACCGCGCGCATCTGGCAGTGGACCATCAGCAAGTGGAAGAACATGGGCCTCGATGCCGCGCAGGCTGAAGCCCAGGCCGCCGACGACAACGAACGCATCACGGCGCGCATCATGGCGCGCTACGAAGAGCGGCTCTCCGCCTACCAGAGCGTGGACTTCGACGACCTGATCGGCATGCCGCTCAAGCTGTTGCAGCAGCATGACGAGGTGCGCGCCAAGTGGCAGGCGGCGCTGGGCCACGTGCTGGTCGACGAATACCAGGACACCAACGCCACGCAGTACGAGGTGTTGAAGGCGCTGGTCGGCGAACGCGGGCGCTTCACCGCGGTGGGCGACGACGACCAGTCGATCTACGGCTGGCGCGGCGCAACCCTCGACAACCTGAAGAAGCTGCCGATCGATTACCCGAGCCTCAAGGTCGTCAAGCTGGAGCAGAACTACCGCAGCACCAGCGCGATCCTGCGCGCGGCCAACAACGTGATCGGGCCGAACCCCAAGCTCTTTCCGAAGACGCTGTTCAGCGAACTCGGCGAGGGCGAGCCGGTGCGCGTGGTCGATGCCGACAGCGAGGCGCACGAGGCCGAGCGCACGGTGGCGCGCATCCAAAGCCTGCGCGGCGGCGAAGCCACCACGCAAGGCGAGCAGCACAAGGAGTTCCGCGACTTCGCGATCCTCTACCGCGCCAATCACCAGGCGCGCGTGTTCGAGCAGGCGCTGCGCAAGGCACAGATCCCCTACAAGGTTTCGGGCGGCCAGAGCTTCTTCGACCGCGCCGAAATCAAGGACCTGTGCGGCTGGTTCCGGCTGTGGGTCAACAACGACGACGACCCGGCCTTCCTGCGCGCCGTGACCACGCCCAAGCGCGGCATCGGCCACAGCACGCTGGCGAGCCTGGGCACCTTCGCGAGCCAGTACAAGCTGAGCCTGTTCGAGGCGCTGTTCTCGCCCTCGCTGCCCAGCGTGCTGGCCAAGCGCGCGCAGGAGGGACTGCACGAGTTCGGCCGCTACATCAACGATCTCGAGTACCGCGCGCGCCGCACACTGGGCGCCGAGGATTCGCGCGCCTTCCTGGCCGAATGGCTGAAAGAGATCGACTACGAGAAGCACCTCTACGACGGCGAGGACAGCGAGCAGCTCGCGGCCAGCCGCTGGACCAACGTGCTCGAGTTCTGCGACTGGATGTCGCAGCGCTGCGGCGGGCAGATCGACGATGCGAGCGGCGCCACCGTGGAGAGCGAACGCAAGAGCCTGCTCGAAGTCGCGCAGACCATTTCGCTGCTCTCCACCATCAGCGAACGCGAGAAGGACCAGAACGTGGTCACGCTGTCCACGCTGCATGCCTCCAAGGGCCTCGAATGGCCGCACGTGATGCTGGTCGGCGTGACCGAGGGCCTGCTGCCCTTCAAGCTCGACGACGACGGCGGCCGGCAGGAGAAGATCAGCGACGATACGCTGCAGCGCCTGCAGGAAGAGCGCCGCCTGATGTACGTGGGCATCACGCGCGCGCAGCGCAGCCTGGCCGTGAGCTGGACCAAGCGGCGCAAGAAGGGCCGCGAGATGGTGCCGGCGCAGCCCAGCCGCTTCATCGCCGAGATGGCGCTCGACAAGAAGACCGCCCGCGAAGACCCGCGCGAGAAACTCAAGGCATTGCGCGCCGAGTTCGCGCGCAAGGTCCAGGACAACGCCGCCGCGGCAGCGGCTGCGGCCGCCGCTGCGCCATGAAGCAGGTCGTGTGGCTGGCCCTGTGCCTCGCGGCCGGCGCCGCGGCGGCCCAACCGGCCTGTCCGGCGAGCGGCCGCGAGTTGCCGGTCGAGGCGCTCTACGGCCAATGGGAAGCGCGCTTCGAAGGCATGCCCGGCATCGCGCGGCTGCAACTCGCCAGGCATCCCGAGTACGCCGGCGTGCGCGGCACCGTCACGCGCGAAGCCGGCGCGGCGCCGCCCACGTTGGCGCAGCTTGCCGGCGACATCGACGACGAAGGCCTGCTCAACATCGACGAATCGATGGACGGCCGCGCCATCAGCGGCGTCTGGCTGGGCGAGATGCAGGCCGGCTCCTGCGGCCGCGAATTCAGGGGAACGTGGCGCAACGCCGCCGACGACAGCACACGTCCTTTTGTGCTGAACAAGACTGGCGGTTGGCAATGAAGGCAATGAACACACGCATCACCACCCTCGCAACTCTGGTCGCCGGCCTCGGCGTCGCGGGCGCGCACGCACAACCGGCAGAGAAGCCCCCGAGTCCGCTGGCCGATTCGCAGCTGACCTGGCAGCAGTGCCAGCGCCTGTCGGACAACAAGGACGCGCGCCTGGCCTGCTTCGACCGCTGGGCGCAGCAGCAGACGCTGCCCGCCGCCTCGGTGCCCGCGGCGCCGCCGGTGCTCGCGAGCACGCAGCCGCCGGCGCCTGTCGACGCCGCCGTGCCCGCGACGCGCGTGGTCTCCGTCACCACCGAGGAAGGCTGCCGCGACCGCCAATACTCCGCGTTGTCGCGCTTCTGGGAACTTGAGAACGGCAGCGACTGCGGCACCTTCACCTTCCGCGGCTACCGGCCGCTCAACGTGTCTTTTTCCACGGCGTCGAGCAAGCCCGACGTACCGACCTCGCCTGCGCCCGACCATACGGGCACCTTCATCCCGTACCAGGCCAACGAGATGCGCATCAACCTCTCCGTGCGCACCAAGCTCGCACAAGGCTTGTTGACGCAGAACGAACCGGCGAAGAAGGATTCGCTGTGGTTCGGCTACACGCAGCAGTCGACCTGGCAGCTCTTCAACGGCGACATCTCGCGGCCCTTCCGCACCACCGACCACGAGCCGGAACTGATGTACGTCTACCCCACCGACTACCAGCTGCCGGGCGGCTGGCGCTGGCGCTATGCGGGCCTGGGCCTGGTGCACCAGTCGAACGGCCAGAGCCTGCCGTACTCGCGCAGCTGGAACCGCGTCTACCTGATGGGCGGCATGGAGCTGGACGACCGCTTCACGATCACCGGGCGCGTGTGGCAGCGGCTGCACGAAAGCGCGACTGACGACGACAACCCCGACATCTCCAACTTCATCGGCCGCGCCGAAATCACGGGCCGTTGGAACCTGAGCCGCGAGAACACGCTCGGCATGACGGTGCGCAACAACCTGCGCGACAGCGGCCGCGGTTCGATCCGGCTCGAATGGCTGAAGGCCATCGGCGATCCGACCAAGAGCAATCTGCGCCTGCACACGCAGCTCTTCCACGGCTACGGCGACACGCTGGTCGACTACAACCGCAAGCGCACGGTGCTGAGCATCGGTTTGAGCCTGGTCGACTTCTAGGGTTTAGCGGGCGCGGCCGACCCGTTTCGGCCGAAGTGTTTAGCATGAGGCACTCCACTCAAACACCAAGACATGGAGGCTCGCATGAGCGCAGTCACGCCCGCTTCGGGCACCACGACCAACGGCGCCAACACCGCGCCGCACTACACAGCGGAAGAAAAACGCCACCGCATCTTCGCGATCATGGCGGCCTCCTCGGGCAACCTGGTCGAGTGGTTCGACTTCTACGTCTACGCCTTCAGCGCGCTCTATTTCGCGCCTTCCTTCTTTCCCAAGTCCGACCCGACGGCGCAGCTGCTCAACACGGCCGGCGTGTTCGCCGCCGGCTTCCTGATGCGGCCGATCGGCGGCTGGCTCTTCGGCCGCGTGGCCGACAAGTACGGCCGCCGGACCTCGATGCTGATCTCGGTCACGATGATGTGCGCAGGCTCGCTCGCGATCGCCTGCCTGCCGACCTACGCGACGATCGGCGCCTGGGCGCCCTTCCTGCTGCTGGTCGCGCGGCTGTTCCAGGGCCTCTCGGTCGGCGGCGAATACGGCACCACGGCCACCTACATGAGCGAGGTCGCGCTGCGCGGCCAGCGCGGCTTCTTCTCCTCGTTCCAGTACGTCACGCTGATCGGCGGGCAACTGCTCGCCGTACTGGTCATCGTCGTGCTCGAGCAGTTGCTCGACGACGCCGAGCTCAAGGCCTGGGGCTGGCGCATTCCCTTCGTGATCGGCGCCATCGCGGCGGTGGTGGCGCTGTTCCTGCGCCGCACGCTGCACGAGACCCAGAGCGCGGAGGCGCGCGCCAACAAGGAGGCCGGCTCACTGGCGGGCCTCTTCCGCCACCACAAGGCGGCCTTCTTCACGGTGCTGGGCTACACGGCCGGCGGCTCGCTGATCTTCTACACCTTCACGACCTACATGCAGAAGTACCTGGTCAACACGGTGGGCATGCCCATCAAGACCACCAGCTACGTGATGACCTGCGCGCTGTTCGTCTACATGTGCATGCAGCCGGTGTTCGGCGCGCTGTCGGACCGCATCGGCCGGCGCAACAACATGCTGCTCTTCGGCGGCCTGGGCGCGCTGGCCACGGTGCCGATCCTCACTGCGCTGCAGAGCGTGACCAACCCGGTGCTCGCCTTCGTGCTGATCATCGTGGCGCTGGCGATCGTGAGCTTCTACACCTCGATCAGCGGCATCGTGAAGGCCGAGATGTTCCCGCCCGAAGTGCGCGCGCTCGGCGTCGGCCTCGCCTATGCGGTGGCGAACGCGCTGTTCGGCGGCTCGGCGGAATACGTGGCTCTGGGGCTCAAGTCACTGGGCCATGAATCGGCCTTCTACTGGTATGTGACGGCGATGATGGTCGTCGCCTTCATCGTGAGCCTCCGGCTGCCGCGGCAGGCGAGCTACCTGCACCACGACCACTGAGCCGGCGATGTTCAGTCGAGCGTGATACCTCCGACCGACTTGATCACGGCCCCCCAGCGGTCCGTGTCCTGCTTGACGATGACAGCGAATTTGTCCGTCGGCGTGCCCGTGGCCTCGTAGCCGAGCTCCGCCATGCTGGCCTTGAGCTCGTCGGTCTTGAGCGCCTGGCCCATGGCCGCGGCCAGCTTGTCGACGATGTCCTTGGGCGTCTTGGCGGGCGCGAACACGCCGAGCCAGCCGTTCATGCCTTCCAGCGAGGCATAGCCCTGCTCCGTGAAAGTGGGCACGCTCGGGAACGCGGCAACGCGCTTCGGCCCGCTGAGCGCAATCGCGCGCAGCTTGCCGCCCTGCGCCATGTGCGCACGGGCCGAACCGAAATCGGCGATCACGGCGGTCACCTGGCCGCCGATCAGATCGGTGATCGCCGGCGCCGAGCCCTTGTACGGCACGTGGACCATCTGGATGCCCGCGGCCTTGTTGATCGCTTCGCCGAGCAGGTGGCCGACGGTCGCGTTGCCGTAGGAGCCGAAGCTCGCCTCCTTGGGCTTGGCCTTGGCCTGTGCGATGAACTCCTTCAGGTCCTTGGCCGGATTGGTGGCGTTGACCAGCAGCACCAGCGGCGTGGTGCCGACCTGCGCCACGGGGACGATGTCCTTGGCCGTGTCGTAGGGCATCTTCTTCAGCACATGCGGATTGATCGCGATCGCCGAGCCGGCCGTGAGCACCACCGTGTGGCCGTCGGGCGGCGCCTTGGCGGCAGCGTCGATGCCCAGCGTGCCCGAGGCGCCGGGCTTGTTCTCGATGATGACGGGCTTGCCCAGGATCGGCGAGAGCTTGTCGCCCAGCTTGCGTGCGATGGTGTCGACGCCACCGCCGGCCGACAGCGGCACCACGATCTTGACCACCTTCGAGGGATAGTTGGCCGCCGTCTGGGCCGCGACCGGTTGGAGCAGCAGCACGCCGGCCGCCAGCGCCCACAACGTGTGGATCGTCTTCATGATGTTTGTCTCCGAACTTCTTGGAATGCCACCATGGTGTTCGGGCTCAGTCTGACCCGAAAGGTCGCCACCGGTCAATGCCGTGTGCCAACCGGTCAGCGCCTGAAGTCGCTCGTGTTCTTCCCCGTCCAGCGCCTGAACGCATGACGGAAGTTCGCCGCATCGCTGAAACCCAGCGCATCGGCGATGTCCTCGGTGCTCAGCCGCGTGGTGCGCAGATACTCCTTGGCGAGCTGGCAGCGCACTTCGCCGAGGATGTCCTGGTAGGAGGTGCCCTCGATCTGCAGCTTGCGCCGCAAGGTGCGTGAGGTGGTGTTGAGCTTCGAGGCCAGGGTCTCCATGTCGTCGAACTGGCCCGGCACCTGCATCAGCAGCCGGTAGACGCGGCCGGCGACGCCGCTGTCGCGCTGGCCTTCGTCGAGCAGCCGTTCGCAGACCTCGCTGGCCATCGCCACCGTGATCGGGTTGCGGTAGGTCGGCTGCGCGTCGAGCAGCGCGATCGGGTAACGCAGCTCGTTGGCCTCCTGCCCGAACTCGGTGGGGCAGCCCAGGTGTTCGCGGTAGCCCGCCAGGTCCGGCGGCACCGCGAAGCGTGCGCGCACGCGCGACAGCTTGAACGCCGGCCCGAGCAGGTCGGTCCCGAGCGTGACGTGGATCGCGAACTGCAGCTCGACGAGAAAGCGGTAGAGCGGATCGTCGGGCTCGAGGTCGACGATGTTGTCGAAGGACCAGACCGCCTCGCCGCCCTCCTCGCGGAAAGAGAAGTCGACGGTCGGCGTGGCCAGGCGGTGGTACTTGACCGCGAGCTGCGCCACGTCGCGCAGCGTCTCGCAGCACAGCAGCGCATAGCCGTACATGCCGTAGCTCGAAATGCGCATGCGCGTGCCGACGTGAAAGGGCGTGTCGGCCGCGGCGCCCGCGCGCATCGCGTTGCGGCAGGCGAGCGTGAACTGGCGCACCGAGATCTTGACCACCGGATCGCGCAGCTGTTCGGGCCTGAGGCCGGTGCCCTGCAGCACCGCCTCCTCGTCGATGCCCATCGGCGCCACCGTTTCGACCAGCGTGGCGATCTTGTAGGGCGCGTTCAGGCGCTCGTCCAATGAGAGGCGAGCCAGGGCGCTCACGCCGCGTGGCCCCTAGAACGCTTCATCGACCCCGTAGGCATGCAGTTGCGCCTGGACCTTCGCCACGTCGTGGCCAAGGATCACGATGTCGTGCTTGGTGCCGTCGCGGTCTTTCACGTGCTCGTGCAGCAGCGCCTCGGCGCGGAAACCCAGGCCTTCGAACACGGCGATCGCACCGCGCTGGTCGACCGTCATCTGCGCGGTGATCTTTTCCAGGCCCATCTCGAGCGCGACCGCGAAGCACTCCTGCGTGAGCTTCTGGCCCAGCCCCTTGCCGCGCATCGAGCCCTCGACGATCACGCGCAGTTCGCCGACGTGGCGCGACCACGAGAGATCGTCCCGCACCACGGTCGCACAGGCCAGCACGGCGCCGTCGCGCACGGCGAGCAGCGTGGTCATGGCGCCGGCGCGCGTGGCCTCCATCCAGGCGGCGACCACCTTGGGTTGGCCGATGTCGCGGCGCAGGAACAGCAGGTCGTGCGTCGAGAGCTTCTGCGCGAAGGCCAGCACCGCCGGCTCGTCGTCGGGTGCCAGGTGGCGGATCTCGATCGCGCCGTCGCTCAGCTGCACGGTGCGCGGGTACGGTCGTTTCGGAGGACTCGTCATGTCGAACGCTTTCCCAGCCATGCGTCAAGCTTGGGCCACAGCCGCTTGATCGCGTTGCCACCGGCCACCAGACTCACGTGGCCACCTTTGAGAACGATCTCTTCCTTGTCCTTCGAGCCGATCTTCTGGACCAGCGCGCGCGCCGCGCCGTAGGGCACGATGTGGTCGTGCTCGGCAATCGCGTGCAGCACCGGCACCTTGATCCGGTTCAGCTTCACAGGCCGGCCGTCGACCTCGAACGCGTCCTTCACGAGCAGGTTGCCCCACATGAAGGCCTTGGTGAACTGGCGGAAGTACTCGCCCGGCAGCGGCAGCACATCGGTGGCCCAGCGATCGAACATGCGATAGGACTTCACGTACTCGTCGTTCCACATGTTGTCCCACACCTGGATCGTGCCGGCGGCGCGGTCCGCGGGGCGCAGCATGTCGAAGGCCGCGAAGATCATGTCGGGCGGCGCGTTGCCGGTGCTGTCGATCAGGCGGTCGACATCGAAGTGCCGCTTGTCGCTCCAGTGCGCGAACAGCTTCATCTCGCTGAAGTCGATCGGCGTGGTGAAGGCGGCGAAATGGCGCACCGGGCTTTCAGGATGCAGCGCCAGGTAGATCGACGACAGCAGCCCGCCCATGCAGTAGCCGATGAGGTTGATGTCTTCCTCGCCCGACGCTTCCTGCACGCGCCGCACGGCATCGGGAATGAAGTCGAGCGTGTAGTCCTCGATGCGCAGCTTCTTCTCGTCGCTGCGCGGCGCGTTCCAGTCGATCACGAACACGTCGTAGCCCTGCTTGAGAAGGTACTCGACGAAGCTCTGTCCCGGCGCCAGGTCGAGGATATAGCCGCGGTTGGTCAGCGCCATCACGATCAGGAGCGGCACGCGGTAGACCTCGTCGGCCAGCGCGCGGTAGCGGTAGAGAGCCATGGTGCCGCGCCGGTGCAGCAGCTCGCGCGGCGTCACGCCCAGCGCGGGGCCCTCGTTCGACAGGTAGTCCAGCCCCTTGATGTTGCGCTGCAGCGCGCGGTCGATCTCGGTGCGGATGCGCTCGCCGATCGATGCGGCTTCCGCAGTCATGACGCCGGCCTCTTGGTGTTCCGTTTGGCTGCGCCCGTGCGCGCCGGCGCGGCGGCTTCGGCCGCCGGCTCCGGCGGCGGCTTGCGCGTGCGGGCCGGTCCGGTCGCGACGCCACCCGACGCCTGCGCATCCGCCAGCCGGCGCAGCGTGGTCGCGATCTCGACCAGGCGGTCTTCGAGCGACTGCAGCCGCTCGTTGACGGCCTCGACGTCCGAGCGCGTCGGCAGGTTGAACTCCTCGCAGTAGCGCTTCACCATCGCCTGCGTGATCTTCTTGCGCGCGGCGTTGGCCGTCATGAGCTTGCTGGCGCCCTTGGCGAACTCGTCGGTCTTCATGCCCTGGTTGGCGAACTGGTTGACGCCCTTCTCCATCTGGGAGAGCAGGTCGCGCCAGAAGTCGAAGGGGTCCGGGGAAGAAGACTCAGCCATGCGGGGGGTTCCTTGCGGTGCGGGCGCAGTCAGAAGACGGCCGTCAGCCCCCCGTCGACCGCGACGATCTGGCCCGTGATGAACGCGCCGGCATCCGTGGCCAGCAAGGCCGTGATGCCCTTCAGATCCTCGGGGCCGCCGGTGCGCTTCATCGGTGCCATGTCGCCCATCTTGTCGTGCTGTGTCTCGAATATGTGCTGTGTCATTTTGCTCGCAAAGTAACCGGGCGCAATGGCGTTGACGTTGATGCCCGAGGCGGCCCACTCGTTGGCCAGCATGCGCGTGAAGTTCACCAGCCCGCCCTTGCTGGCGTTGTAGGCGATGGTCGGCAGGCCTTCGGGATAGCCGCCCGAGAGGCCCTGTACCGAAGCGATGTTGATGATCTTGCCTTGCCCGCGCGGCAGCATGCAGCGTTTGCCGACCTCCTGCGTCGCCACGAAGATGGCCGTGAGGTTGAGGCCCATCACCTTGTTCCAGGCGTCGAGCGTGTGCTCCGCGGTGGGCGCGCCCCAGGTGGTGCCGGCGTTGTTGACCAGGATGTCGATCGGCCCGCAGGCAGCGATCACCTGCTCCACCATGGCGGGAATGGTGTCGAGCTTGCCCATGTCGCAGACGATGGGCGCCGCCTCGATCCCCATGGCTGCGAGATGGGCACGCGCCTCTTCGAGCTCGGCCGCCTTGCGCGCGGTGATCGCGACCTTGGCGCCCAGCTCGCCGAGCACCTCGGCCATCTGAAGTCCCAGGCCGCGCGAGCCGCCGGTGACGAGCGCGACGCGGCCGCTCAGGTTCTGCAATGTGGCGAGGCTCATGGGAAATCCTTGTCTCGTGTTCTTGACGGGCGTCTCGTGCGGAGCCCCAGGCCGAGGTTAGCGAAGGTCCCGCACCGCGCGGAAGGTGCGATTGAGCCAGTTGGAGGTGAATTCGGGACACCGCAAGCACGTGCTTCCGCAGAAGCGCGGATCAGGGCAACATCGCCTCATGAACCCCACCTCGCCACCCGAACACCGCGTCGCCATTGCCGGCGGCATCGAACTCGCCTACGACAGCTTCGGCGACCCGAACGACGAGCCGCTGCTGCTGATCATGGGCCTGGCCAGCCAGATGCTCGTGTGGGACGACGGCTTCTGCGCAGCGCTGGCGGCGCGCGGCTTTTACGTCGTGCGCTACGACAACCGCGATGTCGGCCGCTCGACCGTGCTGACCGCGGCCGGCATCCCCGACATCGGCGCGATGATGAAGCGCGCGCTGGCCGGCGAAGCCGTGACCGCGCCCTACACGCTGGCCGACATGGCGGGCGACGGCCTCGCCTTGCTCGATGCGCTGGGCATCGCGAGCGCGCACATCGTCGGCGCCTCGATGGGCGGCGCGATCGCACAGGAAATCGCGATCTCGCACCCGGCACGCGTTCGCACGCTGGTCTCGATCATGGCCTCGAGCGGCGATCCGGGCCTGCCGCCGCCGAAGCCCGAAGCGATGGCCATGCTCTTCACGCCGGCGCCGCTCGAGCAGGACGCCTACATCGAACGCTATCGCAAGGTGTGGAAGGTCCTGCGCGTCGGCGCCTTCCCCGAGGACGAGGCCGTCGATGCCGCCCGTGCCGCACGCATGCACGCACGCGGCGTCCACCCGGCCGGCACCGCGCGCCAGCTCGCGGCGGTGCTCGCGAGCGGTAGCCGCAAGGCGCGGCTCGCATCGCTGCGCACGCCGACGCTCGTGATCCACGGCGACGTCGATCCGCTGGTGCCGCCGGAGCACGGCGTCGACGTCGCGAACACCGTGCCGGGCGCAAAGCTCGAGATCATGAAAGGCATGGGCCATGCGCTGCCGATCGCGATGTGGCCGCGCCTTGTCGATGCGATCGCGACGCATGCGCGCAGTGCCTGAGCCGTGCCGCCCGGGTTGTCCGGTGCGAACCCCAGCTTAGCCGTTCGGCACCTCCCCAAGCGCGGGGCGATCTCGAAGAATGGGAGCGAATAAAACACGAACGGAGACAAACGATGGCGGCCCAGCGCATCGAAAGCACCGGCGAGGCCTACGCCTACCCGCTGCTCATCAAGCAACTGCTGCATGCGCCGCTCGCGCATGCAGCCGACCAGGAGATCGTCTACCGCGACCGCGTGCGCCTGCGCTATCGCGATTTCCATGAGCGCGTGCAGCGCCTGGCCGGCGCGCTCGCCGCGCTCGGCGTGGAGCCCGGCGACACCGTCGCGGTGATGGACTGGGACAGCCACCGCTACCTCGAAGCCTACTTCGCGGTGCCGATGATGGGCGCCACGCTGATGACCGTGAACGTGCGCCTCTCGCCCGAGCAGATCGCCTACACGCTGCAGCACTGCGGCGCGAAGGCGCTGCTGGTCAATGCGGAATTCCTCGCGCTGGTCGAAGGCATCCGGGCCGAGCTCGACGCCCTGCAATCCGTGGTGCTGCTTTCGGATGCCGACGCGAAGCCGGACACCTCGCTGGCGCTGGCCGGCGAGTACGAAGCCCTGCTCGGCGCAGCGCCGAAGTCCTGCGCCTTTCCGGATTTCGACGAGAACACCCGCGCCACGATCTTCTACACCACGGGCACCACCGGGCTGCCCAAGGGCGTCGCCTTCAGCCACCGGCAGCTGGTGCTGCACACACTGGCCGAGATGGCCTTCTTCGCATCGAGCGCGCCCGGCCAGTGCTTCCGGCGCGACGACGTCTACATGCCGATCACGCCGATGTTCCACGTGCATGCCTGGGGCCTGCCCTACGTGGCCACCGCGATGGGCGTCAAGCAGGTCTATCCCGGACGCTACGACCCAGCGACGCTCATCGCGCTGCGCCAGCGCGAAGGCGTGAGCTTTTCGCACTGCGTGCCGACCATCCTGCAGATGCTGCTCAGCGCGCCGACCGCCTCGCGCGCAGCGCTCGCGGGCTGGAAGATGGTGATCGGCGGCTCGGCGCTGCCGCGCGCGCTGGCCAGCGCGGCGCTCGACATGGGCATCGACGTCTGGGCCGGCTACGGCATGTCCGAGACCTGTCCGCTGCTCTGCACCGCGCAGGTCAAGCCCGAGCTTGCGGAAGGCAGCGACGACGAGGTGCTCGACCTGCGCATCAAGTCGGGCATCCGGCCGCCGCTGGTCGACGTGCGTGTGGTCGACCCCGAAATGCGGCCGCTGCCGGCCGACGGCCGCTCGGCCGGCGAGGTGGTGGTGCGCGCGCCGTGGCTCGCGCAGGCCTATCATCGCAACCCCGAAGCGTCCGTCGCGCTCTGGGAGGGCGGCTGGCTGCACACGCAGGACATCGGCACCATCGATGCCGAGGGCTACCTGCAGATCACCGACCGCATGAAGGACGTGATCAAGACCGGCGGCGAATGGGTTTCCTCGCTCGAGCTCGAGGACCTGATCGGCCAGATGCCGCAGGTGGTCGAAGTGGCGGTGTTCGCGATGAAGCACGAGAAGTGGGGCGAGCGGCCGATGGCGCTGGTGGTGGCGCGCGCCGGCAGCGAGATCGACGAGGCCGCGGTCAAGCAGCACGTGGCGGCGCATGCGGCGCTGGGCCACATCTCGAAGATCTCGGTGCCCGAGCGCGTGCTCTTCGTCGCGCAGATCGAGAAGACGAGCGTGGGCAAGTTCAACAAGCGGCGGCTGCGCGAACTGTACGCGGGCTCATGAGCGAGGTGCCATGAAGATCGAAGACATCCTCAAGCAATCCGCCACGCCGCTCGGCGCGCCGGCCTATCCGCGCGGGCCCTACCGCTTCAAGAACCGCGAATACCTCAACATCACCTACCGCACCGACGCCGAGGCGCTGCGCCGGATCGTGCCCGAGCCGCTGGAGATCGACGAGCCGCTGGTGCGCTTCGAGGTGATGAAGATGCCCGACGTGAGCGGCCTCGGCAGCTACACCGAATGCGGGCAGGCCGTGCTGGTGCGGCTCGGCCAGGAGCGCGGCGAGTACCTGCATGCGATGTACGTCGACAGCCATCCGGCCATTGCCAGCGGGCGCGAGGTCAGCGCCTATCCGAAGAAGCTGGGCGCGCCGCGGCTGTTCGTCGACAGCGACACGCTGGTGGGCACGCTCGACTACGGACTGCTGCGCGTCGCTGTCGCCACCATGGGCTACAAGCACCAGCCACTCGACGCCGAGGCCGCGAAGGCCGAGATCGGCGTGCCCACCTTCATGCTCAAGCTGCTGCCGGGCTACGACCGCAAGCCGCGCATCTGCGAGCTGGTGCGCACGCAGATCACGGACATCCAGGTCAGCGGGTCCTGGCGCGGCCCGGCGCGATTGCAACTGTTCGAGCACGTGCTGGCGCCGCTGGCCGACCTGCCGGTGCGCGAGGTGGTGGCGGCCAGCCACATCGTGACCGACCTGATGCTGGCGCCGGCTCGCGTGGTGCACGACTACCTGGCATGAACACCCCCGACGCGCCTGCGGCGCCTCCCCCTCAAGGGGGCGATACCGGCGGCCCGGCAAAGCCGGTTCCGCGGTATCCCTGGAATGGTTGGCAGTGGAATTGAGGTGACGCCATGGACAACGACGACGGTAGCGACGCATTGAAGCGCTTCCAGCATGTGACCGTGATCGGCGCCGGCGTGATCGGCGCATCGTGGGCAGCGCTCTTTCTGGCGCACGGGCTGCACGTGTGCGTGAACGATCCGCGCGAGGACATCGAGTCCGAGGTGCGCGACCTGATCGGCCGCGCCGCGCCGGTGCTCGCCGCGCTCGGCCTGCGCGCGGACTTCGAGCCCGAGCGGCTGCGCTTCGACAGCGACCTGGCGCGCGCGGTGGCGAAGGCCGACGTGGTGCAGGAGAACGGGCCCGAGCGCATCGACTTCAAGCGCGACCTGTGGCGCAGGGTCGAAGCGGCCGCACCGGCGCATGCGCTCCTGCTGTCGTCGAGCTCGGCCCTGACGGCCACCGAGCAGGCGCGCGAGATGGCACGGCCCGAGCGCATGCTGGTCGGCCACCCTTTCAATCCGCCGCACGTGATTCCGCTGGTCGAAGTGGTGCCCGGCCAGGCCACGGCGCCGGAGGCAGTGCAGGACGCGCTCGCCTTCTATCGCGCGCTGGGCAAGAAGCCGCAGGTGATCCACAAGGAGATCGGCGGCTTCGTCGCGAACCGGCTGCAGGCCGCGATCTTTCGCGAATGCGTGTCGCTGGTCGCCAAGGGCGTGGTGCGCATCGAGGAGCTGGATGCGATCGTCACGCAGTCGGTGGGCCTGCGCTGGGCCGCCGGTGGGCCCTTCCTGTCCTTTCACCTGGGCGGCGGCGAAGGCGGGCTGCGCGCTTTCGTGAAGCAGTTCGGTCCGGGCCTGGAGAAGCGTTGGCAATCGATGGCCGGCGAAGTCAGGTTCGACGAGGCGACGAGCGCGCTCATCTTCGAACAGGCCGACGCGGCCTTCGGCAGCAAGGCGCGCGCCGAGCTCGAAGCCGACCGCGATGCGACGCAGATCGCGATCCTGCGCGCCATCGAGGCCGCGCGCGGCGGCTGAGGCCCGACCCATGGACGACCTCATCCGCGGCTCGCTCGCCCATCGCATCACGGGCGCGGGCGGCTTCGACATCCATGCGCCGCTGCGCGAGGTGCTGAACGGCGTCGGCCTCGCGCCCGAGGATGCAGGCGGGCGCATCGACTTCGAAGGCGAAGACCCGATCGTGCCCAGCGTCTTCCGCCTCGCCGCGGCCGCCGGCATCGGACTCGCCGCCAAATCGGTCGCCATGGCCGCGCTGTGGCGCGCACGCGGCGGCGAGGGGCAGGACATCCAGCTCGACCTGCGCCGCGCGCCGCACCGGCTCTGCCCCTTCTACGACCGCAAGTGGGAGCTGCTCAACGGCTATCCGCCGCGCAACACGGCCGACCCCGATTCGCCCTTCACGCTGTCCTTCTTCGAGGCCGGCGACGGGCGCTGGGTGATGCCGCTGAACCTGTACCCGAAGCTCAAGACCGGCGCGCTGCGGCTGCTGCGCTGCAACCCGGACACCGACGCCGTCGCCGCGGCCATTCGCGGATGGAATGCCGCCGATCTCGAACGCGAGGCCGCGAAGGCCGGCGTGGTGATGCCGATGCTGCGCAGCGTCGAGGAGTTCCTCGAGGAAGCGCAATACCGCGAGGTGCTGAAGGCCCTGCCGCTGATCGAGATCGAGAAGATCGGCGAAGCCGACCCCGTTCCCTTCACGCCCGGCGCGCAGGCACCGCTGGACGGCATCCGCGCGCTCGGCATGGCGCGCGTGATCGCCGGCGCCGGCACCGGCCGCGCGCTCGCGCTGCACGGCGCCGACGTGCTCAATCTCTGGCGACCGAGCGACTTCGAAAGCGAGCTGCTCTACGCCACGGCCAATGTCGGCGTGCGCTCGGCCACGATCGACCCGGGCTCGAACGAAGGCGCGCAGCGTGTGCGCGCGCTGCTCGGCGAGGCCGACGTGTTCTATGCCAACCGTCGCCTCGGTTTTCTCGATCGCTACGGCCTCTCGCCCGCGCAGGCGGCGGCAACGCGGCCGGGCATCGTGCACGCCACCGTCAGCCTGCACGGCCAGACCGGCCCCTGGGCCGACCGGCCCGGCTTCGACCAGTCGGCCGGCTGCGTGACCGGCGTCATGACCCTCGAAGGCGCGCCCGATGCGCCCAAGCTGCCGCCGATCCTCGTGGTCAACGACTACCTCGCCGCCTGGCTGCTCACCACCGGCATCGTCGCCGCGCTCATGCGCCGCGCGCGCGAGGGCGGAAGCTGGCGCGTGCATGTCTCGCTGACGCGGCTGTCGCTCTGGCTCTACGGCCTGGGCGTGTTCGACAAGGCCTATGCCCATGCGACCGCGGGCAGCGGCGGCGCGCATGCCTACCTCGATCCCGAGACCTTCAGCGCGCAGACGCCTTGCGGGCTCTACCAGGGCGTGACCGACCAGGTCCGGATGTCGAGGACGCCCGGCGCGTACCGGACGGTGCTGGTGCCGAAGGGGTCGAGCCCCGCGGCGTGGCTGACATAGGACCGCCGGCTCAGCGCGGCTCCGCGGCGGCGGCCATGTCGGGCACCCGGCATGCCGCCACGTAGTCGCGGCGCAGGCGTTGCACGAGTTCGGCAACCGTCGGGATGTCGTCGATCAGGTCGATGCCCTGGCCGGCGCTCCAGATCGTCTTCCACGGCTCGGCGCCGGGCGGCAGGTGGTCGTGCCGCATGCCTCGGCCCAGGGGTTGCGGCAGATCGTCCGGGTCGAGCCCGGCGGCGCGAATCGACGGCAGCAGCCAGTTGGCCGACACGCCGGCGATCCTGTCGGTGTAGCTCAGGTCGCTGGAGCGCCGGCTGACCAGCATGTCCTTGTAGGCCTGCGGCGCCTGCGATTCGACGGTGGCGATGAAGCGGGTCCCGAGGTACGAAAGGTCGGCGCCCAGCACTTCGGCCGCGCGGATGGTCGCGCCGTCGGAGACCGCGCCGGCCATCACGATCGTGCCGTCGTAGATCGAGCGCACCGTCCGGATCAGCGCCAGGTGGCTGATGGTTCCCGAATGGCCGCCGCCGCCGGCGCCGATGCAATTGAGGCCGTCCGCGCCCGCGGCGATCGCCTTTTCCGCGAAGCGCAGGCTGGTGATGTCGTGAAACACCTTCAGGCCCGCATCGTGGGCGCGGCGGATCAGCGCCGTGGGATCGCCGCCCACCGTGATGACGATGTCCACGCCATGGCGCGTGCACAGATCGAAATGCCGGCCCAGTTCCTCCTCGGGCACCCGGGTGGCGAGATTGACGGCGACGGGCCCGATCTTGCGGCCGGTGTCTCCGGCATGCCGCACGAGCGCTTCCCGGATGTCTTTCAGCCAGCGCTCGAACTCCTCGAAGCTGCGCGCGTTCTGGCGCGGCAGCCCGCCGACGATGCCGGCCTTGCACGCCTCGCGCACCAGATCCGGTCCGCTGACCAGGAACATCGGCGCGCAGATCGCCGGCAATGTGAGCGACGAACGGATCAGTGGGTCGAGGGCCATGGGCTGCTCTTTCAGTCGAGCTTGATGCCGGTTTCCTTGATCGCCCGGGTCCAGTGACGCATCTCGGATTGCAGCTTGAGCTCGAACTCCGCCGGCGCGTCGCCCACCGGCTCCAGCCCCATCTCGTAGATCCTGGCTTGCAGGTCCGGCATCGCGATCGCCTTGCGCACATCGGCCGAGAACTTGTCGACGATCGGCTTGGGCGTCGCGGCCGGCAGGAAGACGCCGAACCATCCGGCCAGATTGACGTCCGGATAGCCGGCTTCGCTCAGCGTCGGCACGTTGGGATAGTTCTTCAGGCGGTGCGGGCTCGTGACGGCGAGGATCCGGATCTTTCCGGTCGCGGCCTGCGCCGAGTAGAAGCCGACGGTGCCGAAACTCATCGAGAGCTGCCCGCTCGCCAGATCGGGAAAGGACGCGGATTCGCCCTTGTAGGGCACATGCACCATCTGCACCTGTGCCGCGCGCGCCAGCCCGGCGCCGATGACGTGCGCGCTCGACCCGGTTCCGAAAGTGCCGTAGCTGACTTTGCCCGGGTCCTGCCGCGCCACCTTGAGCAGTTCATCGACGGTGGTGGCCTGCGTGCCGCTGCCCACCGCCAGTGCCATCGGGTTGATGGTCACCATGGTGACCGGCGCGAGGTCGCCCAGCTTGTAGCCGGGGTTGGACTGGAGCAGCAGGTTCTGGACCAGCGAGCTCAGCGACAGGAAAGCGGTGTAGCCGTCGGGCGCCGCCTTGACGAGCGCGTTGGTGGCGATCAGGCCGTTGGCGCCCGTTCGCTGCTCGACGACGACCGGTTGGCCCCAGATCGCGGCGAGCTTTTCCGCAATGCCTCGCGCCAGGAGGTCGCCGCTGCCGCCCGGCGAAGTGGAGACGATCAACTTGACCGGCCGGTTCGGGAAGTTCTGCGCCTGCGCAGCCGCGGATCCGGCGCTGCACAGCACGACTGCCGCGATGCCGATGCAGCCGCATGCGCGGGCGAGGGTTGCGATGTTCGTCATGACCGCTCTCCGGATTGCCGCACGACCAGCGCATCGACCGCGACGACGCGCGCGGCGCTGCAGATCACCGGGTTCACGTCGATCTCGGCGATCCGGCCGCGCTCCTCGTGAATCAGGAGCGAGATGCGCGACACGATGTCTGCCAGCGCGTCGATGTCCGCCGCCGCGCTGCCGCGGAAACCTTGCAGCAGCGCATGGCCGCGCAGCCGGCGCAGCATGCCGAGCGCGCCCTCGCGGTCGACCGGCGCCAGCGACACGACGGTGTCCTTCAGCAGCTCGACCAGGATGCCGCCCATGCCGACCACCACCATCGGTCCGAACAAGGGGTCGACGCGGGCGCCGACCATGATCTCCACGCCGGGCGGAATCATCGGCTGGACCAGCACGCCGTTGATGCGCTCGGCCGTGGTCGCCTTCAGCGCGTTGGCCATGATGGCACCGTAGGCCTCGCGCACCGCCGCGGCGTCCTTGAGGTTCAGGCGCAGGACGCCGGCATCGGTCTTGTGCGGCAGGTCCGGCGTGTCGACTTTGAGCGCCACGGGAAAGCCCAGGGTCGCCGCCGCGTCCACCGCCTCGTCGGCGTTGGCGACCAGCCTGTTGTTCACCATCGGGACGCCGCAAGCTTCCAGCACGCGCTTCGACGGGCCTTCGCTCAGCGTCTGTTCGGGGCCGGCCGCATCCAGTTCGCGATGCACGGCCGCGCGCTCTGCATCGCTCAGCGCAGGCACAGCCGCCGCGTCGTCGCGCGCCGGGCCGCGCGACCAGGCCGTCCATGCCGCCAGCGTGCTGAAGCAGCGCGACGTCGATCTGAAGAGCGCAAGGTTCGGACTGAGTTCCATCAGCCGCGTGCCCGGCCCTTCCAGCCAGCCCGTCAGCACGAAGCTGCAGGCGATCTTGCCGTGCTTGCGCGCCAGGTCGCCCAGCTCGACCGTGCGCTGCGCGCTCGATTCCATCGCCAGGTTGTAGGGCGTCACGATCGCGCTGATGTCGGCTTCCTTCAGGAAGGCCTCGGCGCAGGCCGGGAACGACAGCGGGTTGTTGAGGATCTGCGCCGTCACGTCGCAGGGATTGCGCGCCGCGCCGAACTCGGGGATGTGCGACTCGAGCACCGCCTTCAGCGCGGGGCCGGGTTGCGGCAAGGGCACCCGATGGATCTCGGCCTGGTCGGCCGCCATGATCCCGGCGCCGCCCGAGGGCGTCAGCACCGCGACGCCGTCCGCCGTCGCGCGGGGCGCCTTGGCGAAGAAGCACGCGGTCTCGAGCAGCGCCTCGAACTGATCGACGGCGACGAAGCCCGCGCGCTCGAACAGGGCGTCGTAGCCGGCCGCCGATCCTGCCAGCGCGCCGGTGTGCGAGAGCGCGGCCTCCGCGCCGCTCGCGCCCACCGCGAGCTTGAAGACCACCACCGCCTTGCCGTTGCGCCGCGCCAGCGCGCCGGCTTCGATCAGCCGGCCCGGGTTCGTCGTGCCCTCGAACACGCAGGCGATCACGTCGCAGTGCTTGTCTTCGGCGAGGAATGCGATCTCGTCGGCCACGTCGACGTCGCAGCCGTTGCCCAGCGTCAGCACATGGCTGAAGGACACGCCGCGCTCCACCGCCTGCGACAGCCCGACGCCGAGCGCACCCGACTGGCTGATCAGCCCCACCGAGCGGCAGCCCTCGATGCGCATGCGCTGCGGAATGGTCGAGAAGGTGGCGAGCATGCCGCTCACCGCGTTCATCGTGCCGAGGCAGTTAGGGCCGAGCAGCCGCGTGCCGGTGCCGGCGGCCATCGCGACCAGATCCTGCTGCAGCTGCCGGTGCTCGGGGTTCTCGCTTTCGCCGAAGCCGGAGGCGAAGATCACGACGCCGCCGACCTCCAGCCGCACGCATTCCTCGACCACCGGCCGCACCGCATCGCGCGGCACGGCGATGAAGACGCAATCGGGCACCTCGCCGATGTCGGCCAGCGTCGCGACGCAGCGGTGCGCGCCGATCTCCGTGTACTTGCCGTTCACGAGATGGATGCGCCCGGCGTAGCCGTGCAGGTTCGACAAGGTGCGCGCGCCGAAGGACGCGGCGTTGGGCGATGCGCCGACGATCGCGATGCTCGCGGGATCGAAGAGGCGTCGGGTCTGGGCGTGGCGATAGAGCGGGCGGTGGGCGGTGGAATGCATGGTGGGGTTCAAGCGGCGGCGAGCTCGGCGTGGCCGTGGGTCAGGACGAGGAGGTCGCGCTCCAGCACGCGGGCGCGGAACGCCACCGAGCCGTCTTGGCGCCAGCACTCGACGCGGATCGTCTCGCCCGGGAAGACGGGGGACGACATGCGCGCCTTCATCGATTTCAGCCGGCGCGCGTCGTGGCCGCAGAAGTGCGCCAGCAGCGCGCGGCAGGCGATGCCGTAGGTCGCGAGGCCGTGCAGGATGGGTTTGGGGAAACCCGCCTTCTCGGCGACCGCCGGGTCCGCATGCAGCGGATTCAGGTCGCCGGAGAGCCGGTACAAGAGGGCCGCGTCGGGGCGCGTCAGCAGGTCGATCACCTGGTCGGGCGCGCTGTCGGGCGTTGCCGCGAAGGGCGGCAGAGGCTCGTCGCCGCCGCCGGACAGCTTCGAGAAACCGCCGTCGCCGCGGCAGAACACGACCTGCTCGACGGTGGCGAGCAACTGGTCCGTGGCTTCATCGAACAACTTCTTCTCCGTGTGGATCACGGCGCCCTTGCCTTCGCCCTTGTCGACGATGCGCATCACGCGCGAACGGCCGATCACGGTGCCGGCCGCGGGCAGCGTGCCGTGCAGCGTGACGCTCTGTTCGCCGTGCACCAGCTTCAGCGCATCGATGCCGAGTTCCTTGTGCTCGCGCATCCAGAACCCAGGCGACGCCAGCACCGAGGCCATGGTCGGCACCGCGACCTGATTCTTCTCGTAGACGAAGGGGAGCTCCCTGCGGTCCAGCGGGTCGGCGCCCATGCCGATGCCCAGCGCGTAGAGGATCGCGTCGCGGCTGGTGTAGCTGTGCCGCACGTCGGCGAACTTGAAGTTGCGCGTCTTGTCGTAGTCAAGCATCGTTGCTCTTTCCCTGGTTCGATGGGTTGCGCGCCGGCCAGCGGAACTGCGCCGGCTCCTTGGCGACGAAGCGGCGTGCCGCTTCCTTGAGGTAGTCGCTGCCGGCGGCGACCGCCTGGCCCGAGGCTTCGAGTTCGAGCATCGTCGTCAGGTCGCTTTGCAGCGATGCATTGAGCGCCTGCTTGCCGATCGACAGCGCCGCGGCCGACGCGCCGCAGAAGCTGCGCGCCATCTCGTGGGCCCGCGGCAGCAGTTCATCGGCGGCCAGCACCTCCATGGCAATGCCCATGCCGAGCGCTTCGGCCGGGCCGATCTCGCGCGCCGAGAACACCAGCTCCTTGGCGCGTTGCACGCCGACAATGCGCGGCAGCGTGTAGAGGGCGCCGAAGTCCGGGATCAGCCCGATGCGCTGGAACACCATCGACAGGCGCGCGCGATCGCTCAAGAGCACGATATCGGCCAGCAGCACCAGGCTGAAGCCCGCGCCGTAGGCCACGCCGTCGACCGCGGCGATCACCGGCCGATCGAGGTGGAGCAGTTCCACTGTTGCGCGCCGATAGCGCTCCATCCCGGCGCGGATCTGCGCGGCCGTGCGCGGTCCGGTCTGGTCCATGCCGCGCACGTCGCCGCCGGCGCAGAAGGCGCCGCCCGCGCCGTGGATCACGAGTGCCCGCACCTCGGCATCGCGCCGGATCGCCTGCAGCAGATCGCCGAGTTCGTCGGCCATCGCGTGGTTGATGGCGTTCCTGGATTCGGGGCGATGCAGCGTGAGCGTCGCGACGCCCTCCTCGACCCGATAGCGCAGCGTTTCGAAATCAGCCATCGCCGAGCTCCATTTCAGAGAGACGCAGCGCCTGGCTTGCGCTGTCGCCGAACAGCTGGTCGATCACCATGATGCGGCGCAGGTAGTGGCCCACCGCGTATTCCTCGGTCATGCCGATGCCGCCGTGGAGCTGGATCGCCGAATGGCACAGGCTGCGCCCATGCCGGCCGATGACGAGCTTGGCGCGCAGCAGGTCGGCGGCTTCCACTGAGCCGGGATCGTCGATGGCCGCCGCCGCCAGCATGGCCATGCTCTTGCAGCTTTCGAGACTCACCATCATTTCGGCGACGCGGTGGCGCAGTGCCTGGTTCTCGCCCAGCAGGCGGCCGAACTGCTTGCGAGTGTTCAGGTACCCAACCGTCAGCGCATAGGCGCCTTCCATGGCGCCGACGGCATCGGCGCACACCGCCGCCGTCCCCGCCTTCAGGGTGCCGTCGATGGCCGCCCAGCCCCGGCGCGCGTCCGATGGATCGCCCAGCGGCTCGGCGACGACGCCATCGAAGCGCAGCTCGCCGGCCGGTGTGTCGTCGATCAGGCGATGCGCGCGCACATGCAGCCCGGCGGCCTTCGCGTCGACCCGGAACAGCGCGAGGCCGCCACGGTCCGCCGGCGCGCCGGAGACGCGCGCGCTCACGATCAGCTGCTGCGCAGCCGGCGCATGCAGCACGTTGAACTTGACGCCGTCGATGCGCCACTGCCCGCCATCACGGCGCGCCGCGCATTCGACCCACAGCCGCGCATGGCGCGCGGCGGGTTCGTCGTGCGCCCAGGCCAGCACGAGCTCGCCGCTCGCGACACGGGGCAGCATGTCCTGCCGGGTCGGCGCGTCGCCCGCCAGCGCGACCGCGGTCGCACCGAGCACCGCGGACGCGAGGAAGGGCTCGACCAGCAAGGCCCGGCCGAATTCCTGCAGCACCGGCATCAGGTCGCCCATGCTGCCGCCGAAGCCGCCGTCTTGCTCGGCCACCCGCAGCCCCGTGACGCCGAGTTCGCCGAGCTGCCGCCAGACGGCCGGGCTCCAGCCGGATTCGCCCGCGGCGATGCGCCGGCGCTGCTCGAAGCCATAGCTGTCCGCCAGCAGGCGCGCCACGCTGTCGCGCAGCTGGCCTTGTTCTTCACCGATTTCGAAGTTCATGCTGCTTCAACCCAACGCGGCCTTGGCCAGGATGTCTTTCTGGATTTCGCTGGCGCCGCCGTAGATGCTGGCGGCGCGCGACTGCAGATAGCGCGGCGCCAGTGGGGCCGCCCAGTGCTCGCTGCCGGCGCCATCGGACGGCCGCCTTTCGAGCACGGCAGGTCCGGCCAGACGCGCGACCAGGGCCACCACTTCCTGTTGGATCTCGGTGCCCTTCAGCTTGAGCACCGAGGCGAACGCGCCGCCCGCCATCGCGGTTTGCGGCGCCAGCAGCAGGCGCCAGTTAGTGACTTCGAGGGCGCGGATCTCGGCGTCGAGCACGGCGAGTTCCGAGCGCAGGGCCGCATCGTCGAGCAGCGGCCTGCCGTCTTGCATGAGGGTTTGCGCGAGCTCGCGCGCGAAGTCGAGGCGCTCGCGGCACAGGCCGACGTTGGCGATGCCGGTGCGCTCGTTGCCGAGCAGGAACTTGGCGCAGTCCCAGCCCCGGCCTTCTTCGCCCACGAGGTGTTCCACCGGCACCTTCACCTCGTCGAAGAACACCTCGTTGAGGCTGTGCGCGCCATCGATCGAGACGATCGGCCGGATCGTGATGCCGGGAAGGCGCAGGTCGATCAGGAGGAACGAGATACCGTCCTGCTTGCGCGCCGCCTGCTCGGTACGCACGAGGCAGAAGGCCCAGTCGGCGACATGCGCGCTGCTGGTCCAGATCTTCTGCCCGTTGACCACGTAGTGCGCGCCCTCGCGCCGCGCCGAGGTGCGCAGCGACGCGAGATCCGAGCCCGCACCGGGCTCGGAAAAGCCCTGGCAGAACCACAGGTCGAGATTGGCGAGCTTGGGCAGGAAATGGTCGCACTGCGCGGGCGTGCCGAACTTCATCAGCAGCGGGCCCAGCATCACGACGTTGAAGATCGAGGGCATC
>Ga0307515_10000872_pt1 | contig 69248 bp, 62 predicted proteins | sample 17_EM_MG_FD_194513 | JGI IMG/M metagenome (GOLD analysis project Ga0307515, IMG submission 194513) | Populus trichocarpa ectomycorrhiza microbial communities from riparian zone in the Pacific Northwest, United States - 17_EM | ecosystem: Host-associated > Plants > Roots > Unclassified | place... | reverse complement strand
TCCAGGTTCATTTCGCGGTTAAGCCGGACCACACGAAGTCCGTACGACATCATGCGGATTCTGTTTCTGGGGTCCTTCGGATTCATGCTCGATTTATTATGGAGAATCTTTTCAAAACCATAACCAAAGCCCCAGGTTTTCTGTGAAGGGTTGTATCCTGCAATCAGCGCATTCTGATTATAAATTACATTGTTAGCCGCGAAAGGCATACCGGATTGTGTTAATGTACCATTGCGATTATTCCCAGTGGTATATTCGGCATTCAATGGAAACAATTCATTGCAGGTAACACGAAATACAGAACCCACCGAGCCAAAGTTTAAAAGACCTATAGGAGTAACTTTGGGAACGTCTTCTTTAGTCGGATAGCGTTTAAAGAAATTGATCAGTCCTATTTGTGTACCGAGCGCTGCTCCGCCAAAGTTGATGAGCCCGAATTGAATTCCATCCATCTCCCTGCTAAAGTTAAACAAGCCAAGCTGCAATGATCGTGATCGTGTTGGAGGGCGGGTATGATTTCCTTTCATTACACGTGCTTTGTTGATCAGGCTTAACTGCGTACCAGAGAGTTCACCATCAGTATAATTGAACAAGCCGCTGATTTGAAACCCGGCAATGGACTCTTTGGATATATTATAAAAGCCAGCCAATTGAAATCCTTCGGAATACCCATTCGTTCCATTACCAGAACTATTTCCTATGCCTGCAATCTGTACACCCTTGAGATCGCCACCTACTACATTAAGTAACCCTGCCAATTGAATTCCTCCTGCGTGATCACGAACATAGTTAAGAAATCCGGCAGCTTGTATACCCTGAAAGTTAGATTCAAAATCTTCTTTGTTGATCAGTTCGCGCTCTTCGGAAACAGAGAGATTAAGAAAAGCGTTGGTCCCGACTATATTGGCAAGACCTGCCAGCTGAATACCTGTTGATTTCTTAAGATTTACGTTTGAAATGACGCCTATCTCAAGAATTCGGTTTCCTGCCGAGAGCCCGCCAAAAAGATTAATTGATACGGCATTGAAATACGAACCGCTGTAGATCCCGTTGGTACTTATCCCTGGAAAGAGTGAAAGCTGAAATCCTTTATCATAGCTTCTGATCTTTTTTTGTATCTGAGCATGCACAGAAGTGGATGCAACCAGGAGAAGGAAAACAATAAACCGGTAGTGCATAGGACGGTGTGTTTAGGAGTTTACATTTCATCATTCCCTCCTGGTCCTTGCCCACATACTATACGATTCAGGGAAGAAGATATTGCAGTGTATCTGCTATTTTTTATATCCACCGATGGCTGTTTGAAGGACATGAATTGAAATTTCCTCTACCTACGATTCCTGATCTCAAAAACCGGATTGCGTTCCAAATCTATTTTCGCTCTTTCTACACCAACCGTTATTACATCTAACGCAACTTATAAATTAAAATCGCCTTTAAGCACTTCATGTAAGCAGATTTTTTTAACAGGCCGAATATCTTGCTATTCATTCTATTCCATTTTGATCACATCCACCGGGTTCATTCTTCCGGCCTTCCATGCAGAATGACTTCCGGACAAAAAGACGATTAAAAACAAAATTGCACCTACAAGTAAAAAAGGCAGCAACGTCAGCTCAATGCGGTAGGCAAATCCATTCAACCATTCTTTAACCAACCAATAAGCTGTTGGTAGTGCGATAAGGTTTGACAGGAGAACAATTCGCATAAAATAATTGATATGAAGCCCTGCCAGCTGCGGCACCGAAGCACCTAAAATCTTCCGGATACCAAATTCTTTCATCCGCTTAGTCAACAGATAGGCGGCCATCGAAAAAATACCAATCATGGAAATAAAAACAACAACTAACGTGGCAAACTGAAGGGAGGAAAACGCTTTATTTTCTTTCTGATGATAGCTGTTATAGAGTTCATCAACATACCTGAGTGCCAATGGGTAGTCCGGCATGATTTCATTATACTTTTTTTCTATTGCCTTAGCAATGAACTGATCGTCTCCCTCGTAACGAACATAAACAAAACGATCGGGGTAGTTATTTTGCCACGGTAATCGCATGACCAGGGGATGAACTTTCTCATAAAGTGAGCTGATATTGATATCCGCCACAACACCCACAACAGTTCCATCCCACTTACCCTTTTCTTCAGGATGTGTGTAGATCTTTTTCCCAATCGGATCGTCCCATCCCAATTCGCGGGCTGCCGTTTCATTGATGACGAATGCCGCACCGCTGTCGGATGGCATCCGCGCGTTAAATGTTCTTCCCTTCAAAAGTTTCATTTCCAATGTAGCAAACAGTTCATCATCCGAAAACACTTCGTAGAGTTCCACTTTCTTCACTTCCTTTTCGTCCTCTACGAAATACCAGTCTTTCCAATAGCCACCGCCAATACGAAAAGAACTGTTTGATACATCTGTCACCCCTGTCACTTCTTTAAGATTTTGCTTGAGTACTTTCATTTTTCCAAGCGTAAAATCTTCGGGTAAGCTTAGTACGATCAGGTTGTTTCTATTAAAGCCTAACTCTTTATGATGAATAAAACCGATTTGATTGCCGACCATAAGGGTGCAGCTAATGCAAATAACAGAAATCGTAAACTGAACAAACAGCAGTGCTTTATTGACCGAAGAATTATAGCCACTATTGACCGACCCAAGGTTTTGCGTAATTCGAGCCACTGCGAATTGACTGGCAGGAAGGTAGGCCGATAAAAAAATCAGTATAGCAAGACCGATCGAAATCATGATCAATACATTCGGCTTCCATAACATTTCGAAGCGCAGGTCGGGATCGAGCGATTGAGCAATTTGAGGAAACACCAGATAAAGCAGAAGTAATCCTATGGATAACGAAAGCAAGCTAAACAGTAATGTTTCTACTACCACCTGAGTAGCCAATTGATAGTTGCGCGCGCCCAGTACTTTCCGCACACCGGTTTCACGGGAGCGCTTGTTAAAATCGGCTATAGAAAGATTCACATAGTTAATTCCTGCTACCACCAGAAGCAAAATGCCTAATACCGAAAAGGCATATAGATAAGCTTTGTCTCCCTTTCCGGAAAATTCGTATTTATAATGAGGATGCAGGTAAATATCCTTAATGGGCTGAAGCGAGAGAGCAAAACCGCTTTCTATTCTATCCGACTTCTTCACATACTTATCCAACATCTTCTCCACCTTCATGGAAAAATCCTTTTCAACGACAGTAGTGAACCTGACATATAGCGCAGCTGCATGGTCAACAAAATCAACAGGAGAAATGATACTTCCCAAAGTGAAATCGTGTTCCTCACGGATAGGAATAATAGCACTTACAAATAAATGCGAGTTCGGAGCTGTGTCTTCGATAATGGCAGTTACTTCGTAAAGCTGATTTTCATTATTAATACTGAGTGACTTTCCAAGCACATCTACAGTTCCAAACACAGTATTTGCCAGTGTACGCGTGAGTACAATGCTATTCGGTCTCCATAAAGCAGTCGTATTGCCTTTTATAAAACGGAAAGTCAGCACATTGAATAATGAACTGTCTGCTTCAATCAGGTTTTCACATTCCGTGAGCTGATCCGTATAGCGCAGATAGATAGCATTGGCAAACCGGATTCGTGCGGCAGCAGCTACTTCCGGGAACTGCTGCTGAAATACAGGGCCAAGAGCAATGGGCGCAATACCATATTTTTCAATCTGCCCGTTCTCCTTTCGCTGCGAGTTTACGCGATAAATGTTTTCATAATGATCATGATACCGATCAAATGAAAATTGAAAGGAAACATAAATGGCAATAACCAGGAAACTAAAGAGTGCCAATGAAAGCCCTCCGATCTTAAAGGCAAAATTGATTTTGCTTTTAAGAATATGCCGGAAAGTCGTTTTAAGGTAATTGTGAAGCATATCGCTTTGCATCAGGTGACTTGAAAATCGATTCCTTAATACAATGCCCGGCCGGAAGAACCGAACTGCATTCCATATCAACCTTCTCTTTGCTCTCCGCTCACCAACTGCTTTTATATCCTTATTAAACTTATAAATCAAATCGCCTTCGATCTCTTCGTATAAATGATCGGGACAGAACCATGACAACAATCGCAGTGCTGCTTTGGAAAGAGATCGAATTTTATTTTCATTTATCATTTTGCCATTAAAATTCCGATACCGGATGCCTCATTCTGACCGCAAACTCTTCACCGGGTTCATACCCGCTGCTTTACCGGACTGCAGCATCACCACCAGCAAGGACACGAGTAACAACCCGGTTCCCGGCAAGGCAAACATCCACCACTGCAAAGCAATCCGATAGGCAAAGCCATCCAGCCATTGGTTAATGAAGTACACCGAAGCAGGAATAGCGATGACAAAAGCAGTCAGGATCATCCGCACATACTCACGTGAAAAGAGTACCAGTATGCTGGTGACGGAAGCACCCAGCACTTTACGGATGCCGATCTCTTTGTTACGTCTGGTTACATTCAATGCTACTAATCCCAGCACACCAATCAGCACAATCGCCAGCATAATACCCGTAGCCATTGCAGAAGTTTTTTTCAATCGCTGCTCGGATTGATACATGGCGGCCACACGCTCATCCATAAACTGATAGTCAAACGGGTCATCCGGAAAAATTTTCTTCCACATGGACTGAATCTCTTCTACGGAAGCAGCAAGGTTTCCCGGCTGAAGTTTGAATGAAAAGAAACGATAGCGTAAACCACCGTTGGTATGAAACAGGATCATGGGCCTCACCGGATCACGCAAAGAGAAGAGGTTGAAATCATTGATAATCCCGACAACAGTAAAGTCAAACTGAGGCACTCCTTTTATTTTCAACTGATCACCAACACCTGCTTTTAGCTGTTTGCTTGTTGATTCATTAATCACTACAGTAAACGGCTTCCACTCTTCTCCCGGAGAATAAAAAAACTTTCCTTCCAGCAATTTCAGCTGGTACACATCGGCATAATCCTCATCGGTAACCAGTTGAGCTATTTTAATCGCTGCTTCTTCAGAAGTACCGTATTTATAAAAATCGCCATCGCCACTGTTATTTCCATTCGGAATCTCCCACGAAAGGCTTACTGCTTCTACACGCGATGAAGTCATAAATTCTTTCTTTGCGGCAGACATGCGGTTGATTCCCTCCTGCGTCCAGATGCGGGGAACAGAAGAAACGGTAAGCACGGAAGATTTATCATAGCCCAGATCTTTCTGCAGGAAGAAAGAGACTTGCCTGGTAATGATCAGTGAACAGGTAAACACGAGTATCGCTACCAGGAACTGAGCCGTAACCAATACTTTTGAGAAAGTAAAACCATCTTTGGCTTCCTTCAGTTTGCCTTTCAGCGATTCAATGGTGTGATAAGAAGAGAGGAAGAAAGCAGGATAGATGCCCGCTAACAATCCAATTGCAAAAAGAGATACAGCAAACCACTGCCAGAAGACAAAATTCAATTTCCACGAAGGCGAAAGCTGAATGTTGATTAACTCACCAAACCCGGGCCGCAACAGTTCATATAAAACTAATGATACGACTCCTGCAAAAAGCGTGATGACGAGCGATTCGGACAAAAACTGGAAGATGATCTGTTTCTTCATGCCACCGATCACTTTACGCACACCAATTTCCTTCAATCGTACGGAAGCACTGGCAATGGAGATGTTAACAAAGTTGATGACCGCCAGCAGCAAAATGAAAGCTGCTATGCCGGACAATACATAGATCATTTTCTTAGCTGCTCCGTTTTGCGTAATGAGATAGTAGTCATCCAGGCCAACCAGTTTCAGGCGAATGGTATTTTTTTGAAGATCTGTTCCATGAGTTTGAATGGCTTTACGGATACTGTTTTCTACTTCCGCTTCGGAAGCCCCCGGAGCAAGTTTGATATACGTGATCATTTCACCCGACTGCCAGTTGTCCGTATCGGGAAGCAGATAATCCGCTGCATTTTGTAATGGAATAAAAATCTGTGCATTGATATTCACGAGGTCAGATACTGAATTTCTTCCAAGGTCAGGAACTACGGCTGTAATGATGTATTCATGCTGATCGGTTGTGCCGCTGCTCAGCAACAACGATTCGCCTACTACGTTACTGCGATCAAAAAACTGTTGAGCGATCTTTTCGGTAATCACTATGGAATAAGGTTGATCCAATGCCGCAGTAGCATCACCGTGCAACACCGGAAACCCAAACATCCTTAAAAAGGTAGAGTCACCGATCATCGACTGGATAAGGAAATGCTTATCGTCCTTAGATACCTTAATGTTACGGTCGTAAAAGCGATAATAATTTTCCACTTGTGAAGGGTATTCCTGCGCCAGCAGTTTTGCCAATGGAACGGGTGCGAAAAAACCAAAGCCCTGATTGTCGGTCCGCTCCTGCTCGAGGATATAGAGCCGGTCCACATCCGTGAGCTGCTTATTCACCTGTAGTTCTTCCCACACAAACACGCCCATCAGCAAGGCAAAGGTGATCCCGATAGTGAGGCCGGTGATGTTGATAGCCGAATACACCTTACGCTTCACGAGGTTGCGCATCATGATTTTAATGTAACTACGTAGCATATTATTGTTGGTTAATCCTGTGAACCGATGTCTTAAAATGATTCCCGGACGAAAGAACCGGAGTGTATTCCAGACCAGTCTTCTTTTCGCCTTTTGTTCTCCGAATGCTTTTACCTCTTTAGTAAACTTCTGAATCAAATCCCCTTCAATCTCCTCATACAAATGTTCCGGACAGAACCACGATAATAGTCGCAGCACTGTTTTAGGAGGAAATGGGTTTCTGTTATCGTTTATCATTTTATAATTAAATCCAATGCCGGATACAAGTACCAGATCTTTACTTCCTTGCATCTGAAATCTTGTATCTGCCTCATTCCGTTCGCAAACTCTTTACCGGGTTAGCCATTGCTGCACGTAAGGTTTGAAAACTTATCGTTATAAAAGCCACCAGGAGGACAATCGCACCAGCCATTGCATACATCCACCAGGCAATCGTAATTCGATAAGCAAATACCTCCAGCCATTGATTCATTCCCAGCCAGGCAAGAGGCGCTGCAATCACGAAGGCGATAACGATGAGTTTGAAAAAATCTTTGCTCAATAAAGTAACAATGCCTGCTTCCGATGAACCCAATACTTTTCGTACCCCGATCTCTTTGGTGCGCTGTGCAATACTGAAAGCAGACAACCCTACTAATCCAAGACAGGAAATAAGGATAGCCAGCGTAGCAAAGCAAATGAATAATTTTCCAAAGCGCTGCTCCGAAGCATACTGCATATTATAAGCTTCGTCCGAAAAGAAGTAGGTGAGCGGAAAGCCGGGAACCAACTGCTGCCAGGTGGATTCGATCTTCTTAATAGTGGAAGGAACGTCTTGCGAGGAAATGGTGAGTGTGAGAAAAGTTAAAAACGATTTGCTCGCCAATAAAGTCAACGGACGCACCTTCTCTCGTACTGAATGAAAATGAAAATCGCTGATCACACCGACAATAGTTCCTCTCCTTCCCAGCTGCTGAAAATTCTTTCCTATCGCTTCCTGCGAATGAGTATAGCCAAGGCTATGCACAGCGGCTTCATTGATAATCATTGCTTCGGTAGAATCGAAAGCAAACTGTTTTGAAAAAGATCTTCCCGCGATAATCCCGATTTCATACTGTTGTAAAAAATCGTAATCAACGTAGTACGTATCGGATTGAAACTCCTGAATATTCCCATCCTTATTCTCAATGCGCACAGGAAACTGATGATTCGCCTTGCCGGGAATACTGGAAGAAAGACTCACCTGCTCTACCTGTGGAATATCCGCCAGTTGCTGCCTCACCGCTTCCTGACGACTGATGATACGGTTGTCAAACTGGAAATCAATAACCACCTGGTGGTCTTTCTTAAAACCCAGCTCCTGATTTTGCATGAAGTGCAATTGCGAATACACCACGATGGTAGCAACAATAAGAATGACAGAAATGGAAAACTGAGCGACCACCAGGCCCTTTCGCAACAATGCGCCCTGCGTGCCGGTAACAAATCTTCCTTTCAGGCCTTTAATTGGTTTGAATCCGGAAAGAAAGAAGGCAGGATAAATGCCCGATAGCAAACCTATCGCACCGGCCGTAGCCAGCAAAACTAAAATATATCCGATATGGTCAAAGACAGTGGTCGTGATGATTTTACCAGCTACTTCATTGAAGAAGGGTAGCAACAAAAAACACAGGCACAACGCCAGCACAAAGGCAATCAGGCTGATCAATACCGCGTCCACCAGAAATTGTAATACCAGTTGAAAACGGGCTCCACCCAATACCTTCCGCACGCTGATCTCTTTTACGCGCTGCATCGAAAATGCAGTGGTGAGATTGACAAAATTAAAGCCCGCGATCAGTAGCACAAATACCGCAATCACTCCGAAGATGTAAACATTCGTGATGTTCCCGGTGAGAATACTGCCCGTACGTGAGCCCCTTGCTTTACCCGATAGATAAACACTTTTCAATGGCTCCAGCGACCAGGTATATTTTGCTTCCTGCTGATCAACATGTTTTCCGATAACAGCGGGTAATTTCGCTGCTAACAAATCAGGATTGTATTTCTCCGGGAGCAAAACATAGGTATAAAAGAAAAACCGTTTCCAGTTATGCATCCAGCTTTCGCCAAGCGTAGCTTTCGAAACAAGAACGTCCACTCTGAAATGTGAATTGTAAGGCATGTCCTTCATAACACCCGTCACATAAGCAGGATCTTTTCCGTTGATTAACAGCGTTTGCCCAACCGGATCATCTTCACCAAAATACTTTCGTGCTGCTGTTTCGGACAATACAATATTACCGGCAGCATTGAGAATGTCTTTACTGTTGCCTCTTATTAATGGAAAGGTGAATACCGAGAACAGCGATGAATCGGCATAAGCAATCTTTTCTTCATTGTAAATAGCATTGTCTTTTTGTATGATCAGGTAATCGAGAAAAATATGCGTGGCGGCTTCTACTTCTGGAAAAGATTCACGAATCGTGGCGACCAATGGTCCATGAGAACTCTCATAGGTTGTTCCGGTTGACGTTTGCACATCAGTCACGACACGATAAATACGATCCGCTTTTTCATGATGTGTGTCATAGCTCAATTCGAAATCCACATACACTAAAGCAAAGAAGCAAACGCACATTCCCAGCGCTAATCCGCTCAGGTTAATGAGGGAATACGCTTTGTGATTCTGCAAATACCGTAGCGATGTCTTGAAATAATTTCTGAGCATTGCAATCTGATTTATTTTAAATGAAACTTTACCTCTTAAAATAATTCCCGGCCGGAAAAACCGAATCGTGTTCCCTACCAATTTTCTCTTTGCCTTTCGTTCACCAACAATCTTTACATCTCTATTAAACCGACAAATCAAATCCCCTTCAATCTCCTCATACAAATGTTCCGGACAACACCACGATAATAGTCGCAGCACTGTTTTAGGAGGAGATGGGTTTTTGTTATCGTTTATCATTTTATAATTAAATCCGATATCAAAGTATCCTCTTCCGGCATCCGGTACCGAACATCTTGCATCCAGGTATCCCGTCCCGCCTCATTCCGACCTCAAACTATTCACCGGATTCACACGTGCCGCTTTGTACACTTGCACGATAACCGTCATCAACGCAAGTGAAACAAGAGCCATTGCAGCAGCAACAATCATCCACATGGAAAAGGAGATCCGGTATTCGAAAGACTGCAACCACCAGTTCATTCCCCACCATGCTCCGGGGCTAAACAATACAATCGCCCAGATGATCGGTTTCAATGAATGGGAGCTTAATAAACGTATGATACTGATAACCGATCCGCCCATTACTTTACGAATGCCGATTTCTTTTATACGTGCTTCAATCATGTAAGTGGAAAGTCCCAGCAAGCCCAGGCAGCCAATGAAAATAGTCACACCGCTGAATAGTGACGTGATCGTCAATGTTGTCTCTACGTTGGCAAACTTGTATCCGTATTCGACATCCACAAAATGATACTCGAAAGGATAGTCAGGATTATACTTGGACGATGCTTTTGAAATGGCGTCAATGTTATCGCGGGTAGCATGCTGGTTGTTCAACCGGATATGAATAACACCCAGCATATCGTTTCCGGATTTGCTTCCCTGCATCACAACAGGCTCGACCTTGCGATAAGGAGAAGTAAGCACAAAATCATGCACCACGCCTACTACGTGCCATTCAATACCATTGTCTTCAATGATCTCGCCAATGGGATCACTGAATCCCATCATTTTTACCGCAGCTTCATTCACTATAACGGCAGTGGAGTCGGATGGATATTTATTCAGGTCCATGTCTCTTCCCTGTACCATCTGCACACCTGCCGTGGCGGAAATCGCTTCATCGATACTGAATCGTTCAATGACGATTTTATTTTCCGGATCTTTTCCTTTCCACTTCATGCCCGCAGTATTACTGAGCCGTTCCGTGATGGGTGAACTTGTTCGCGTAATCGATACGGCCGCTCCTGATGCGATCAGCTCATTCTTATAAGCATCGAAATTCTTAATGAGATCACCGGTGAGGTACTGATAAATAAGATTATTTTTCTCGTACCCGGTTTCCCTGTTTTGAATATAGATGGTTTGCTTAAACACAACAATCGTAGAAGTGATCAGCGTAAGGGCAAACCCAAACTGGAAGATGACTAATAATGAACGTAACCGGTTCCTTCCATTCGGAGTAATCACAGCTCCCTTTAAAATACGAACCGGCTGAAAGGAAGAGAGATAGAAAGCCGGATAAGCCCCGGCCAGTAAACCAAGAACAACAATGGCCGCCATTACAATTACCCAGAAGGTTACATCGCCAAAATTCAGTGTCAGATTTTGCCGGATCAGCGAATTAAAAAACGGTAACATAAAGTAAGCGGCCAGCAGAGAGATGACGCCAGCACCAAATGCGACCAGTACAGATTCGCATAAAAACTGCATGATTAATGAATAGCGAAAGGCTCCCGTTACTTTGCGCACAGCTACTTCCTTGGCACGTCTTGCTGCACGGGCTGTGCTTAAGTTGATAAAGTTGATGCAGGCAATGGTTACCAGGCATACTCCAAGGATACCCATCATGCGAATAATTTCAATCCGGCCTCCCGCAGCAACTCCGTTTTCAAAACGCGAATAGAGATGTGTCTTGGCAAGCGGATATAAAAAAAGCTCCGTATCTTCTCCTCCTTTCGTATTCTTCTTCTTTAAATCTTTGACCTCCTTATTCAATGCAGCCAGCAAAGCTCCTTCTTTGATCTTTACCCACGTGGTAACGGAGTTATTACCCCACTCTGTATCCTTACCAAAATTGCTTTCCAGGAACGAAAAGGGAATCAGAAATTCAAAATGAAAATCGGTGTTGGAAGGCAAATCTTTTAATATACCTGTTACTGTAAACGGAATGTCGTTGCCTGCCTGAGATACGGTGATGGATTCGCCAAATGCCTCCTTATCGCCAAACAGTTTTTTTGCAAAGCGAGCGGTAAGCACAATGGAGTTGGGATTGTTCAGCGCCTTCTTCGCATCACCTTTTATTAAGGGAAAAGAAAACAGCTGCAAAAATTCAGGATCAACAAAGTTGGCCGTGTTTTTTACAATGCGCGTATCGCCAGCAGAGAAAAGGTAGGAGTCATTATAATGGGCAAAGCTAATGGCCGATTCTACCGCGCTGAAACCGGAAGACAAAGTAGGCGCAAGTACGCGCGGAGTGGCATTCCAGCACGATGCGCTTCCATCTTTAAATAGCTGTTTATTCCACGCCATGTAGATACGTTCTTTATCTGCATGAAACTGATCGTAACTGAATTCCTCTTTTACCCAAAGACCAAGAAGGACCGCGCCTGTTAATCCAAAGGCCAGTCCGAAGATGTTAATCATGGAATAACCCTTGTTACGCAACATGATCCGTAAAGCAATTTTGAAGTAGTTGGTTAGCATATATAAAGGCATTAATGATAAAACAAGTTTATTGCGAAGCAGGATACCCGGCCGGAAGAACCGGATGATGTTCCATATCAGTTTTCTCCGTGCATACTTCTCTCCTTCCTTCCGCACATCCTTATTAAACTTCTGAATCAAATCACCTTCAATCTCCTCATACAAATAATCGGGACAGAACCACGATAGCATTCGCAGTGCTGTTTTGGGAGGAGATGGATTTTTATCTATCATTATTTACTGAAATTCCGATGCAGGATTCTTGATTCTGGCATCAATAAGTAGTGGTGTATTTATATCGTTCGCTTTAATTGACTGTGAACAAATATCAACTAAGTAATCAAATGCATTCGATGCGTTAATCCAACATTCCCTAACCCCCAATCATTCTCAGCTGCGGTACCAGCTTCCACAATTCGACACGGGACTCTTTCATAGCCTTCAGCATTGCCATGCCTGCGCTGGTAATGGTGAAGATCCGCTTGCGCCTTCCTCCCCGTTCGTTGGTTGCTCCACCTAAACTCGATTTGATATAGCCTTTATCTTCCAGCCGGTAAAGGGTAACGTGTACCGCACTCAAATTAACCTCCCGCTTCAACCGGGTCTCAATCTCTTCCGCTATTGCTGCACCATAGGCATCTTCCTGTAAAGCAGCCACCATGGTAAGTATCAGCTCTTCAAATTCACCCAGATATTCCTTCGACATATCCTTATATTTAGTATATCCTTATATTTTGTTAAGCAAATGAGCAAAAAAAATAGCAACTGTCCAAATTTCATATTCTGATATGACCACAGAAAACTGATTTTAAGCCTATGCATCTAATCTGAATTGCTATTCTTTAACAATTAGTTCTTCATATCTAGCTCCTTCACAGCGAAAGCAAACTCCATCTTTAACGTGATGGAATTCCGGAAAGTAACCTGCCCCATGGCATCGGTAGCAAAGGGTGAATGTGCCTTTTTCATTACCATGTGCATCAAAATATTTAATCTTTTCGTTTTTATGTAGTTTCTCATGACATATCCAGCAAAGTGCCATTAATGCGCTGATTGGATACTCCCAAGAATTCAAATTATCCTGATAGTATTTATGATGCACGTGAAGACCACGCACATGCCTCCATTTGATATCGTTTTTACCATAAAGTTCATTTATAGCATTGATAAATACTTTATTGGTTGTTTCACCTTCTGATTCGATCTCATAGTAGAGGTTATAAGTAGAAAAATTTTCCTGAGACAAGGTGCCATGAGTGTACAGCAATACTGAATGACATTCCTGATCTTCAATAGACATGATATCGATGGCATATTTTTTAAGATATGGAGTTGCCTCGATGCCAGTGAGTGATGTATGCAATAATTTAATACTATTGATCTGGGCCTTTTTTGATCTTGATACAATGCTTTGATTCTGACAATTTGAACATATCCAATGACTATCAGCAATGATTCTACTCCTTTTTGATAGCCATTTCTTATTCAGAAGTTGCTCCTGGTAAGTCATAAATAGAATTATTTACTGATGAATTTAAAAAATAAAACGGAATCAAATAACCCGTTTTTATTAAAATTCCATTCAGTGCATAGATCATTTATTCGAAATGATTTTAAATAGAATAGATTTTAAAACAAAAAATCACGTAAACACCTCACTCCTATATTAGTAATTGCTGTGCGTTGCTTATGTCTCAATCTAATTTAATCAACTTGTATCGCTTTACAAGTAAGAGAGAGAGATAAAATCAAGAAGTTGAAGTCACTGAGAATATAGCTCCGTATTCATTCGAATTTAAGCATAAAAGAAACATGCTATATTTTATATTAGAGATAAGAAAAAATAAAAAAGGCCTTCCGGTCTTTTTTATTTTTAAGCGTAAAGCGCTTCCTTCTGCTGCGCTACCTTATCGCTTTCAATGTACTCATCGTAAGTCATCATCTTATCGATAAATCCATTCGGTGTGATCTCGATGATGCGGTTAGCAACGGTATGGGTGAATTCGTGATCGTGGGAAGTAAATAACACTGTACCAGGGAAATCTTTCAGTGCATTGTTAAATGCGGTGATGGACTCCAGATCCAAATGGTTGGTGGGTTCATCGAGGATGAGCAGGTTGGCTCCGGTAAGCATCATACGGGAAATCATACAACGTACTTTCTCTCCTCCCGACAATACACTGCATTTCTTAAATACTTCCTCTCCGGAAAACAGCATCTTGCCAAGGAAGCCCCGCACATACACTTCGTCTTTATTTTCATCATCGGCAAACTGACGGAGCCAGTCAACCAGGTTATCGTTGGATTGAAAATATTTTTCATTATTCACCGGCAGGTAAGCAGTGGTGATGGTCTGACCGAACTTGAATTCGCCTGTTGTTTGTTTCAATTCACCCGCCAGAATCTGAAATAAGGAAGTAACGGCAAGACTTTCTTTACTGAGGAAGGCAATCTTGTCTCCTTTGTTTACATAGAAATCCACATTCTTGAAAAGAACATTTCCATTCGATGTATAACCCAGGTTCTCCACCTGCAGGGTCTGATCACCAGCAGTACGTTTTTGCTGATAGATGATAGCGGGATATTTTCTTGTCGATGGCTGAATGTCATCGACATTAATTTTTTCCAATAATTTTCTGCGGCTCGTTGCTTGCCGCGATTTGGATGCATTCGCGCTAAAGCGCATAATGAATTCCTGAAGTTCCTTTTTCTTTTCTTCTGCTTTCTTGTTGGCAGACGAACGCTGAGAGGATGCTAACTGACTGGACTGGTACCAGAAGGTATAACTACCGGTATATAATTTGATTGCGCTGTAATCGATATCCACAATGTGCGTACACACGGTATCTAAAAAGTGACGATCGTGGGATACGACTATCACGGTGTTCTTGAACTCCAAAAGAAAATCTTCCAGCCAGGTAATAGTTTGTAAATCCAGGTCATTGGTTGGCTCATCGAGAATCAAAATATCGGGGTTACCGAAAATCGCCTGCGCTAAAAGAACGCGTACCTTTTGATTACCGCTCAGTTCCTTTACCTGCTTGAAGTGATCCTCTTCTGTGATACCAAGACCGCTCAATAAAGAAGCCGCATCTGACTCCGCATTCCAGCCATTCATCTCTGCAAATTCGGCTTCCAGTTCGGAGGCACGGATACCATCTGCCTCGGAGAAATCGGGTTTCTCATAAATGGCATCTTTTTCTTTCATGATGCGCCACAACCGGGAGTGGCCCATCATTACCGTATTGATAACGGGAATTTCATCAAATTCATAATGATTCTGACGCAGTACCGCCATCCGCTTGCCCGGATCCAGAATGACATTTCCACGGGTAGGATCGATGTCTCCGGCCAATATTTTGAGGAAGGTGGACTTGCCGGCACCGTTTGCACCGATTACACCATAACAGTTTCCGCCAACGAATTTAATGTTGACCGAATCAAAGAGAACGCGCTTTCCAAACTGAAGCGATAGGTTATTTGCAGCAATCATTTACTTACGAGCGTATTAAAAGGCAAAGATACAAAATTGAGACAGACCTTGTATTGCTCTGCTTTATCAAAATATCTTCTCATACTTTGTATGGTTATCGGGCGTTTATTATTCACTTATATTTGCCTACCACACTTATTTGCACTCCCGACATGAAGCGATTTTCTGCTATTCTTTGCGTTTGGCTTTTATCTTCTTCCGTCATTTTGGCGCAAAAGGCAAAAAGAATTGAGAAGTTAAAATCAGAGCTTACGCTCGCTACCAGCGACACCGCACAAATTCGGCTTTTAATCACCATTGCCATGACCTACGAGGGGTTGCAGATGGACTCCGCCATGGTCTACGCAAACAAAGCATTAGAAAAATCAGAAAAAATAAATGACACCAAAGGCCGTGCAGATGCATTGCTTCACATAGGCCGTCTGAATCGGGACATGAGCAAAAAAGTCGAAGCACTCAACCACATGCTGGAGGCGCTCAAGCTCTATCGCCAAATCAACGACAGTGTACAAATCGCCAATTCACTCAACGACATCAGTATCGTCTATGCCAACTCTGGTGATTTTAAAAATTCACTTAACTATTTTAAACAAGCGCTGGAGATCTTCAGGCAAACGGGTGATGAGAAAGGTGAATCGTATGCGCTCAATAATATTGGTATCATCTACCAGGAAATGAATGACAATGTTTTAGCAAAGGATTATTTTATTCAATCGCAGAACATTAAAATCAAGCGTAAAGATTTATACGGCATCTCCCGGGGCTATAACAATCTGGGCTCTCTGGAAGAAGATGAAAAGCAGTGGGAGAAAGCAATGGGCTACTATAAAAAAGCAGACAGCATTTTCCTTATCACTAATGATAAACAGGTGCAAGGACAAAATTACCTGGCTATGGCCCGCGTGAAGCAAAATCAGGGTAAGCCCGCAGAAGCACGGAAGCTGGCGCTGAAGAGCTTCGCCACAGCCAAAGAGCTGAATGAACTCGCTACTCTTTTACGTTGCAGTAAATTCATTGCCGAACTGGATGAAAAAGCAAAAGATTACAGATCATCGTTGGTCTACCAAAAAATATACAACCAGGTAGCTGACAGCTTGAATGACAAAAATCATGAAGCTACGTTAGAAGAGCTGAAAGGAAAGTTTAACGTAGAAGAAAAGGAACGTGAGATTGCATTGCTCAAAAAAGATAAGCAACTGCAGGCAGCAACAGCAAAAAACAGTACACTCATTGCCTATACACTCTCCATTAGTGTAGTGTTTCTCATCATTATTTCAGGATTAATCTACTACGCTTATCGTACAGCCAAAATCGCTCACGACAACCTCGCTGATAAAAACAAAGAAATAGAACAACAGCACAATGACCTCGACAAGCTGAACAAGGAAAAAGATCGCTTCTTCTCCATTCTGTCACACGATCTGCGCTCGCCTTTGACTTCACTTAAGGGACTTGCTTACTTATTGATCCATCCCGGTGATCCGCTAACTCCTGATGAATCAAAAGACATCAAGAAGAAAATGGATGAGTCGATGGATAATCTTACTGACCTGATCACCAATATCCTCGATTGGTCAATGACTACTTCAAAGAAAAAGAAGTGGACATTTGATAAGCTTGACATCAGTGCTCTTATTGAAAAGAGCATCTCATTATATCAAAATGGTGCGGAAAGCAAGCGTGTGAAATTGGCACATCTGCCCGGCAATGATGTCTATGGATATGCCGATTACCAGGCCATCGATACCGTCATCCGTAACCTCATATCCAATGGCATTAAATTCAGTTACCCTGACAGTGAAGTGCTCGTAAAGACTGCAATCAACGAAACCAACGTGATTATTTCGGTTCAGGATCATGGAACAGGAATGCCAGCTGACCGGCAGGAAAAATTGTTTACCCTCAATAAATCTGTAAAACAAGCCGGGACAAATAATGAAAAAGGCACCGGTATTGGCTTGCTGCTATGCAAAGAGCTCATGAAAGAAAATAATGGGGATATCGCTGTACGAAGCGAACCAGGAAAAGGCAGTGAGTTTATTGTTTCGTTTCCATTATTTAAAGAAGCATAAGTTTACAGGCACTTTCACAGCACTCCCACTTCCGAGCTCTAAACCTGACTGCTTACAAAGTAAGAATGTGACCAGTGAGTTTTGGCAGCACTTTATACTGGTCGGTGGTAAGGCAAAACTCAATGTCCTTAATCACATTAAGACGATGGAGGCGCTTTACGTGCGATGAGTTACTCATGAACTTCACCATGTCGCTCTTGGCAAGATTGTATAAATGCTGTGCGGCCAATGGTGCATCGCAGTCTGGCTCTACATAATCTTTTAATTTTTCAACAACTGCTCCGGCAAAGAGCGTGTCTTCCAGGTTCACCTTCCCCTTCCAGCCGGCACACACAATCAATACATTGTTATCAGAAAACAATAAGTGTTTGGCCACTGCCGATAAATTAAGGAAGGAACCGATGATCACTTCCTTTGCACCTTTTGATTTCTCGATAGCCTGAGTTCCGTTGGTAGTGGTAAATGCAATACGTTTGCCACGAACCTGGTCACCCATGTATTCAAAGGGAGAATTACCTTTATCAAAACCATCTACCATTTTACCATCACGCTCACCCGAAGTGATATAACTTTGCCTCTTCATCTCTCTGCACATATCCAGATTAGCAAAGGGAGTGATGCTTTCTACTTCATGTGCAAAGGCAGTAACCATACACGAAGTAGCGCGCAGAATATCTACCACTACTACAGTACGGTCATGCACGGGGTACAGGTGCATCAGGTCAGGACTCAGGCAAACATCAATGGTCTTCATACTTTGATTTTTGAGATAGTTATGATATTCATAATCGGATTATGAACATCAGGAGTTAGATAAGCGGCAGCTTCTGCACCATTGCCTTCAACCCTTTGCCGCGCACATCAATAAAAATTTCTGTTCCGGGATTAGCATTTTCTGTCGTTACATATCCTAATCCGATACCTGTACTCAATACCGGTGACATCGTTCCTGAAGTCACTTTACCTATCGTATTTCCAGCAGCATCTTTAATAAGATAATCATGACGGGGAATCCCTTTATCGATCATTTTAAACCCTACCAATTTCTTCTTCACTCCCTCCTCTTTCTGTTTCTTCAGGCTGGCTGAGTTGGTAAACTCTTTGGTAAACTTGGTGATCCAGCCTAAGCCAGCTTCCAGCGGAGAAGTGGTATCATCGATATCGTTACCATACAAACAGAAGCCCATCTCCAAACGCAATGTATCTCTTGCTCCCAAACCAATCGGTTTGATATTCTCTTCTTTACCTGCTTCAAAGATTGCATTCCACACTTTTTCAGCAGATGCATTCTTCACATAAATCTCAAAACCGCCCGCACCAGTGTAACCGGTGTTGCTGATTACCACATCCTTTTCTCCGGCAAACTCACCTATCGTAAAGTGATAATACTTGATCACGGATAAATCAACCTTTGTCAGCTTTTGCAATACACGTACTGCCTTAGGTCCCTGAACAGCAAACAGGCTTAACTCATCCGAGTTATTCTTCATCACCGCTCCTTTAGTATTGAATCTGGAAATCCAGTTCCAGTCTTTTTCGATATTGGAAGCATTGACCACTACTAAATAATCATCGTCTTTGATCTTATAGATAAGCAAGTCATCTACAATGCCACCGGTCTCATTGGGCAGGCAGGAATATTGCGCCTGGCCATCGGTTAGTTTGCTTGCATCATTGCTGGTTACGCGTTGAATTAAATCCAATGCCTGAGGGCCGTCAATTTTAAATTCACCCATGTGCGATACATCGAACACACCCACGCCATTGCGTATGGTCATGTGTTCTTCGATATCTGAAGAGTAACGTACCGGCATATTGTATCCTGCAAAAGGAACCATCTTGGCACCCAGCTTTGCATGCAGATCATTAAGGACAACTTTCTTTAATTCCATACGATTTTTTGAAGGTGGGCAAAAGTAAGAATAGATTTTTTTGCAGCCTAATTTGAAGGCGCAAACAGAGCCGATCGGTTGTCGTCAACAAAACGCTGATAGGCTTTCTCTGAAATGAGGGGCTTCAATCGCTCCAGTCCGTCCTGCACATATCCATCTAAACCAAAGCGGGCGGCTTCCAGGCAAAACGCTTTTAACAGTTTTACCGAATGCGTATTTTTTTGAATGGCATCGGAAAGCAGGTTATACGACTTCAGCTTTTCTTTACTATGCTTCCGGAAATAATCGGAAGCAGCTAAAACGCCATCATCAAAGAACGGGTTTGCTGAGGCCAACCACTCAAAGTTCTTAGTGGCCACTACGGTGTCTCTGGATTGATTCAGTAAAGCCGTAAAATAGATCCGCTCTTTCTTGCGTTCGCCATCAAACTTCACCTCTTTATTCATTTGTCCTGCGAGCGTGGCAAGATCTCCTTTCTTCGCAAGCACCATTAATTGAAAATGAATAAGATCATCATACACTTTCTGATCACTTAATTTTAAACTTCTTATTTTCTCCAGTACACGTATTGCCGCATCGGTTTCATCCAGCTGAAATAATTTTACGCTACGATCTAAAATAGTGCGTGCCCGGTATTCTTCATCCGCAATGGAAGAAACAACACGCATAAACTGCGCTGAATCTTCCTGATGAATCCGGTAACGGGAGTACGTATATTTATCTTCATCACTTAACGTGTTCACCAAACGAGGATCTATGCTCAATACATGAATCATTTTTTTACTCAGTATCACCTCGATGGAGTCTTTGGATTTCCTCAGGCTATCCCACAGCACAAGCGAAGCCCCTGTGTTTCCCGATTCTGCAGTAGCAACAGCTAATGTCTGATTCGCCTGCTCAAAATTTTGTTTAATGGCATAGTCCAGATAAAGTTGCGCTACTTCCGGTGCATGTTGATCCAGCGCCCAAAGTGCAAGCACATTATTGTTCTTCCCCTGATTGTTACTATAAAAAGTAACCCGCTCCAATAACTGAAACGCCTTGCCCACCTGACCATCGGCATACAAAGCAAAAGAAGCAGCGGTTAACAATCCTTCGCTGTATCCGGCATTGGATCTTCGTTCTCCTAACCGAACGACTTTCGTGATGAAAGCAGAATCGAGCTCACCCAGGTGATTGATCAGGTAATTACTGATCAGGCTTGACGAGAAAAGATTTAAGACGGTATCTTTATCTATATCAATTTCCATCTTTATTTTTTCACCGCGCAGGTTGGCAAAGGCCAGAGCGTTGGACCTCACGCCTTCTTCCGTGGAACCCAGCATACGGTAGAGCGAATCGGAGCTGAGCTTAAAATCGTTTTGTGCGGCAAGCCCGATGATATTGGTCTTCGCAGAATGTCCTGCCAAAGAAGAATTTTGTGCCTCGCGTAAAAAAGTAAAAGCAGAGTCGAGCAAATTCAGTCGGGCATAGATCAAGCCTTGTGTATTTTTAAGCGGGCCACTGTCAGGAAAAGCTTCGATGCCATCGCGAAGCACCAGCAACGCCTCCAGCCAGTTTTGATCGCGCTGAAACGTCTGGCTGTAATTCAGGAACGCCATCTCGGTTGGTCTTCGCTCGGTAGCACGTTTGTAGTACCTGCGTTCTTTGCTGCCATTTAGTATACCTGCTTCGATATTGGCGGTAGCATAGTTGGAATGATGATTTAAAAATCCATACGTACCTGCCTTTTCATAAAAGCCTAAAGCAAGTGGAGTGTTGCCCAACGTTCTGTATAAATCGCCAGTCGCATTGTAGTAAGCAGAAAAAGCATTGTGAATAGGTGCCTGCCAGGTGTTGTAAAAAACAAAAGCAACCGTAGCAATCAATCCGCCCAGGCGAAAGCTAAAGTACGGCATACGCGCAGGGCGGTACAACACTTTAAAAGCCGGAAGATTATTTCCCAGTACATCAAAGAAATTGGCAATCACATAAGTAAGAAAGATGATTCCATAACCAAGATGACTGAAAATGATCATATCATTAATCGTCTCCAGTCCGGGATCATTAGCGCTTGCGGTAAAATAGCCAATGGTAGTAAACGTAATTGCCCCAAGACTTAAAAAAAGATAAACACCAAAAGGATTGGCGGCAATAATTTCTTCATATTGGTTTTGCCGATACCGAAAACCCCAGATACCCAGTAACGCTGATAGCGTTAATAGCAGGAAGAAATTGATGTAGAGAAAATTCCAGTCGATGTAATGAAACTTATTGGCGTAGGCCAGCCCCAGGTTGATGAAGTAAATGACACTGATGACGAGGAAGTGCTGAAGGCTTTTCGCAGGCCGTTTGGCAGAACTTACCACATAAATAAAACCCGCGAGAATTTCGTGCGCTACCATCATAATAAAAATGACAGCGAACAAAATGGCAGCGGTGATGCCTGTGGTTGAAAGATGCAAGAAGGGTTTGGCTACTCCGGAGAAGAAGTAGACAAGAACTCCAAACACAAGTGTAATCGCTGTCAACACGAATAACCGGAAAAGGAACGAAGCACTGCTTTTAACAGCATTCAGATAATAGCTTACCGGAACATAAGCGAGCAACACAGCCACAGTAAAAACTTTGTCGGTGCGACCAAACAATTGCAACACCTCTAAGCGAAGCGAAGCCACAAAAAGAATAAACATGCCTGCTCCTGCAAAAAACCAAAAGCGACTTAATGTAGTGACTACCGAAAGCAACATAATGACGGCAGCGATCAGCACACCAAGAAAAACGTAAGACGATACGTGATCCGGTTTCAGATCGCTTCCCAGCAAACGCTCAAAGATGAGATAGCTGTCGGATTGAATAGTGAAGTCAAAAGGACCGAGTTGAAATTGATGAACAGGTGCTTCTTTCAGTTGTTGTTCCTCTACGTATTCCCACATTAATGCCGGGGCAGGGGCACGGAAGTAAGAAAACCATAAAAACAGGAGCGAGAAAATAAAGACACCGGCAGTGACACCAAAAATGCGTTGATAAACAATGGGCCAGTCTTTCCAGAATTGTAGTGAATGCATAGTTGCTGTTAGCTTCAGGCAGCAAGCTACAAGCCTGATTAAAATTGACCTACATAATGCATGGGCTTGTAGCTTGAAGCCTGCCGCTTGAAGCGATATTAAAACTATTCCAACACCTTCGGTACGCGAAAATAATCTTTGTCCTTTTTAGGTGCGTTCTTCAGCGCATATTCGTGATCGATGTGCGGCTTCACTTCATCTTCACGCAGCATATTCACTTCATAGCTCATGGTAGTGAGCGGCTCTATCCCTTCGGTATCCACTTCATTCAGCTTTTCTACAAAGGCCACAAATTTGTTCATGTCCTTCAGTATCTGGTCGGTGTCTTTCTCACTGATCTCCAGGCGGGACAAGTGAGCAATCTTATCCAGCGTCTCTTTATCGATCTTCATAATTTGTTTTGCTTTCTCAACTCCTGATCAATAATGGCGTACACTTTTTCTTTCAATCCATCGGCATCTGCCAAAGTCAGTCCGGTAGTTTCTATCGGCTCGTGAAAAATAACTTTCACGGTACCGCGGTGCAGCCTGTTTTCAGGGTCAGGCAAAATTATCCAATTAAAAGGAATGGTGACAGGCACTACTGGTATTTGTTTTTCTATCGCCACACGGAAAGCACCATCCTTGAAAGGGGACATGAGTGGAGGATGGGGTGAATTGATTCCACCTTCCGGGAAGATGACCAGGCTTTTACCCTTGTCGATGGCATCCAAAGATAACTTTATAGAGGCCATCCTACTCTTCATGTTAGCGCGATCTACCAGGATATGCAGGCGTGCATACATGTATCCGAACAAGGGCACTTTACTGATACTGCTTTTCCCCACAAAGTTAGCATTAATAGGATTGAGCCCCATGACAGGAATATCGAGGTAGGAAGAATGGTTGGGAGCAAAAACATACTGACGTTTTTTATCCAGCTCCCCCCGGACTTCTGTTTTATAAATAAGAAACACAAATAGGAACATGAGGTGCGCCCACCAGCGGTTGATAATCCCCACCCAACGGAAACGTGAAGGAAAAAAGATGGGAACAAGCAGGAAAGGGAGAACAAGCAGGAATAAAAGGATAAATACAGTAAAGCCATAAATCGTATGAATGGCCCGGAGAATTTTCATGGAGGGCAAGATACGTGATAATAGAAAATCGTCCAATCATTTTTAATGACGGAACGATTTCTTTGCAATGAACTGCAGGATTACTTTTAAAACCGATAGTATAGAAACAATCCGCTGGCGGGACTCATTGAAAAAGCAAAATTATCAATGGTAGTATTGCCCTCTTGCTGGTTAGGATTAAAAAACCTTTGCTTAGTAGAATTTCTATTATAGCCCAACGAGACATTAGCTTCTGCTGAAAGATATAACCGATCGTTGATAGCAAAACGAATTCCCAGGAAAGGGCGGGCACTTAGTCCATAACTTTTATAACTGTATTCATAGCTCTTAATCCCGCTTTGATAATTCACATTTTTATTCGTCCAAAAAGACGGAACCAAGTCTCCACCAAAGTACCAGATCCATTTTGTATTGATTGGTCGCTGAAACTCTTTCCCTATAGCAAGAGATACGTTAGCAAAAGATGTCGTATTATTAATGGTATTCGAATAGAGGGTGTCATTTACTCGTGCCTTATTCCAGTTCGCATTAATACTTGCACCGAATCGAATAGCGCTATTTTCCGATGTGTATTTTTTATACATCAATGAAAAGGGAGTCTGGTTTGAATTAAAAACCCCCTGAAGAATAAAAACGGTATTAAAGCCAATGTCGTTTTTATACGATTTCTTTTCCGGATCGGTCTGTGCCTTTGCGATTGTCGCTACACAAAAAGAGGCCACTAAAATTAAATAATTGATTTTCATGGCAATGGTTAATGGGTAATTGATTTAACTCTGTTCAAGGTAGAACAGAAATCTTTCCATTAATCAACATCCATGCAGGCAGATTGAACACTGGCCAATCTGCCATCACACCGGTCATTTACTTATTAATCACATCCGCTTTAGGTATAGTAATAATCTGAGTCTGCCTTCCATCGATGTAACGGAAGTGACCAGCTTCATCAAAGTAACCATCTTCTTCGAGTTGTATACGGATATCTTTTTTCCATTCCGGAATAGTAACCGTACAATTCAGTTCGATGGAATAAGCGGTATTGACATGCAACGGATAATCTCCCGTAAAAGGAACTCCGCCCTGCATGTCCCACATGCCTACCGTAGTACCTGCCGCATGTCCGTGATACCCGATAGGGTGTGTATAAATAGAAGGGACGATACCCTCCGCTATAGCTTGCTCACGACTGACTTTTAGAATTTCATTACCCGTTTTACCGGTTTTATAATTGGAAGTCAGAATGTCCTGCAGGCGATTTCCTTTCTTAAATGCTTCCTGTAAATAAACCGGAGGCGCTGTTTCACCCGCCTTTAAAAGGTAGGCATGCTGTTGTGTATCGGTATTCAATCGTAAGTAGGTAATTCCAAAATCGACATGAAGAAAATCTCCGGGCTGAATGACCAATGGCTGCGGACGTTTAGCGGTTAATGCATCTGCTTCATTGCGCTGAATGGAAACAGACGGATGAAACCAGGTATCCAGCTTCATCGCTTTGATTTTCTCACGATACCACCAGACCACATCTTCGGTAGTGGTCACTCCCGGCTGAATTACTGCGTCAGAAAAACCCTCTTGTATAATATCATGTGCAATGCGGCAGATCTGCGGATAGATGGCCATCTCTTTTTCGGTACGCGTTTCCAGCCAGGCCACAGAAAGCTTTTCAGCAGAAGTAACTTTGGACTGAAGGCTTTTAGGAAGCACTTTGATCAGGTTATCATAATCATTGGAAGTAAGTCCATCGGAATGACCCCAGGAAGACGCTTTATTCACGCCTATCTTTTTTGGATTACGTTCAGCTATAAGTTTACCAAGCTGTGCCCATTGATCAGGTGTAGCGTCCGGATCCCATGCACGCTTGAATACTTTACCCACATCGTACCGGGCCACCGCCAGGTATTCGATTTCTGTGCCTTTATCAAAAGCCATCAGCATGGTTGTTCTGCGCGCAGCCATCCAGGTGGCGGGCAACAATGTTTTGATTACCGGATCTTCGTTGTATTCGCGGGAGATCACCACCCACATATCGAACCCCTCCCTGCGCATGAGTGTCGGCAATAGTGTGCGCAACCGGTCCTCCAGCAATTCATCAATCACACGAGCCTGATCGCGTTGGGTTAAGACAACGGGGTACTGCGCAAACGATGCAACCACCACAAAGAGAAAAAGGAGAGCGACAGAATACTTCATTGGTTTAGGCTTTATTCTTTCCGAAAGATAGTAACTGGCAGATACGCGCATCTGCCAGCTATCTTCAATTGGTTTTACTTGAATGGCGGAAGTCCTGAAAAACACATCCGTCAGATCCGGATGATACAGCGCTCGCCTTTCAATAGATCGGCTGCCTTCTCCACCGCTATCTGCGAGCGCACATCGTTCATCTCCTCTTTTACTTTAGTCCGGATTTCTTTCATGTGCATGGCTTCAATGAAACGCTTCACTTCTTCCTTGTTTTCTAAAATCAATTGCGGCACTACACACGGCTTATCATCATCGCCTTTGGCTACCATGGTAAAGTAAGAGGAGTTGGTATGATTGGTGTTGCCTGTTTTCACATTCAATGCCTCCACACGAATACCTACAATTAATGAAGTACGTCCCACATAATTCACCGAAGCGTGAAGCGAGACCAGCTCACCCACTTCTACCGGCTGTAGAAATTCCACTCGTTCAACACTCACTGTAACACAATACGCTCCCGCATGTTTGCTGGAGCAGGCGTAGGCAACCTTGTCCATCAGCGAAAGCAAAATACCTCCGTGAATCTTGCCACCGAAGTTGGCATAGGAAGGGATCATCAGTTCGGTAATGGTGGTTTGGGATTGCTGTACGGGTTTAGAAAGCTCTTCCATAGAGGCTGAAAGATAAAAGTATTTGTGAATAAATTATACTTGCCCGGCCCTCACACCATTTAAAAACAAAACTCTGTGTAACCAACACAGAGTTTTGATCTACAATAGAGAAAGTTGTGACAATTCAGAACCTCACCTCTTGCAGCATAAAATTGGAAGTCTTTACAACTTTGGGATCAAATAACTCGCTCAGTTTTGCATTCAGAACGTGATACTTACCATTCAGTAATACCCCTGTGGTGGGAAAGGGTAATACGCTTTCTTTTGAAGTAATGATCACAGCACTGTTCCAGTCGTCCTTTGTTCTTACCTGGAAAATTTTATTGGATTTATTTGACACTACTGCCAATTCACTCTTTCCATTTAAAATCAAACCATCTACTCCCAAAAGCGCATCCGCCTTAATCGTCCTTATATCAGCAGGATTCTTGATGTTTACTCTATAAAGCAAGCCCTTGTTCGATTGAGCAACGATCAGGTATCCATCCGGGTGATAAACAATTCCATTTAAGTTAAAGCCTTCACCTGTCCAGGATTCATTACGTGCAAAGATGGACGCCTTCTGGTTTTTATCGATCTTGAAAATAACAGGAGAAAAACTATTGGTCACATACAGATTTCCTTCACTATCTAAGGTAAGGTCATTAATGAAATTTGGATTCCCTTCATTTAGTTTTCCCAAATCGACTTTAAACTTGCGCTTGCCAGTAGTTAAATCATATCCTATGATTTCGGATAGCTTGTAGGCAGTAGCTGCATTGGTGTTGATTGCCACACCATTATCTACATTGGTCACAAACAAGGTATTGCTTTTTTCATCGGCAAGAATACCAATAGATGCAACCAGATCAGGATCCTGTGTGAACGGCTCGTACTTTCCGCTAAAATCCAACGTACCAACCTGGCCACTGTAAATAGAGCTCACAAAAAAAGTGTTCTGCTTTTTACTGTAAGCTGTTCCCTCCGGGTACAACTTATCTGCGGTGATAGAAATGTTTTGTGCTTGCAGCACTGTGATTATCCCTGAAAGGATAATGAATGTGAATAGTGTTTTCATTTTGCTGTTTTTGTTTTTTTGACAATGCAAAAATTCAAAATAGCAGCCCTGACACCGAGGAGCTTTGTCACTTTGATTTTGTGACAAATGTCACATCAGGAACGATAGAGTCGGCTAAGAGTTTCCCTTGATACGCCAAGGTAAGAAGCAATGTAGGATTTAGGGATACGATTAATCAGGTGAGGATACTGGCGGGAGAAACTTTCGTAACGCTCTTTAGCGCTACCCATAATCATAAGTTGTAATCTTTTTTGCAATGATATATACCCCCAGTTGGACTTCACGGAAAGAAAATGCTCATACTTACGCATTTCTGCAGCCAGTTTCTCCCGATCAGCCAATGTAATACCTAACACTTCACTGTCCTCCAGACAATCAATGTTGATTGTGGCTTTTGATTTCTTAAAGAACGCTTCGCGGTCCGTAATCCACCAGTCTTCTACACCAAACTGGTAAATAAATTCCTTCCCGGTTCTGTTATCCGTTATGTATGCTTTCAGGCAACCTTTCATCACAAAGTATTCATGACTCACCTCATTTCCCTCTTGCACCAAAAAAGCATGTTTCTTTATTTTCTTCAGCACAAAATGATTGAGAATATAATCAAACTCCTCATCCGACAAGGGGCTTATTGCTTCAATATGATCTCTTAATAAATGACGCACAACTTAATAAATTACAATAGTCATGACTTATGACTTAAAAATATTATTAGTAGCCAGCAATTGCTTGTATTCAGGAAGTATCTTTTCATACAAGGCTTCATCTACCTTTTTCAACGAGTTAAGCAGGGAGCCTATACCCGAATCTTTAGGGCTTACCCGCTGCTCTTTTATATCCAGCATTTTCTGGCGGATCACACTTTCCAGCTTACGTAGTTCTCTTTCTGTCATCTTTTTTACTTTTTATCAATCAATTTAAAAACTGAATTCTTTTCGGATTAAGCCTCCAAGCAGCGAACAGTTTTCAGGAAAGTAATTCTATCTTAAATTATTTCTTAATCTTACTCACTCTCAACAACCCCATCACCGTAAGGCTATCGGTTATCTTCCCATCCAGTACCATCTGCAACGCTTCTGAGAAGGGCAGCTTCCATACTTTCATATCAGCTTCGCTGTCTTCCAACTCATTTTCTCCCTGTGTTAATTCTTCGGCCAGAAAAATAAATCCTTCTTCATCACTTACCGAATTGGAAAGATGAGTGCGCTGAATCATGGTCCACTTCTTTGCCGTGAGGCCGGTCTCTTCTTTTAACTCGCGCTGAGCAGAAATGAGTACTTCGCTTCCATCAGGGCCACCGCCCTCCGGTATTTCCCAACTCCATTCGTTGAGCGGATAGCGCCATTGACCCACCAGCCACGTATTGCCCTCTTCATCTAAAGCTACAATACCGATGGCTTTGTTTTTGAAATGGACTTTGCCATATATCCCTGGCTTCCCCCCTGGATTTATCACCTGGTATTCGGTTACATTAATCCATGGGTTATCGTATTTCTCCTGGCCCGATAAGGTAGTCCACTGATTTTTTGTGTCGCTCATGATGCATAGTAATAGTCCAAAACTATCGAATTCTTTCTTAGCAGGTAAAAAAGTAAGCCCATGAAGTTCTTTCGCTCAAAAATTATTTACCTTTTCGTTATCAAATTGCCATTCTACTTTAATCCCTTACTTCGGATTCCTGAGCACCTGAATAGTACGTCTTCATTTATCCACTTCAATTGCCGGATTTCTCCAGAGAAGAAATGGTATTCCTTCATTAAAAAACTATCCTGAAAATTCATTTGAATTAAACTTCGATGATAAATACATTTGTGACTTACAATGTTGAAATCTTCCTTCACCAAAGATAGAATTGAAGCCGGCTGCGATGAAGTAGGCCGGGGTTGTCTGGCCGGACCAGTGGTGGCTGCTGCAGTCATTCTTCCCAAGCGCTACAGGCATAAAAAACTGAATGATTCCAAGCAACTAAATAAGGAAGAGAGAAAAAGCATACAGGAAGATATTTTGCGTGATGCCCTGGCATGGGCGGTAGCCGAGGTAAGCAATGAAGAGATTGACCTCATCAATATTCTTAATGCCTCTTTCAAAGCCATGCACCTGGCGGTAGACCAGCTGGCCACGCGGCCAGAGCTTTTGCTGATCGATGGCAATCGTTTCAACCCGTATTACGATCTGCCTCACGAATGCATCATTAAAGGAGATGCCTGCTTCTTATCCATTGCCGCAGCTTCGGTGCTGGCCAAGAACTACCGTGATGAGCTGATGGAAAAGCTAAGTTCTCAATATCCCGGCTATTTCTGGGAAACCAATGTAGGCTACCCGACCCTGCAGCATCGGGAGGGAATACGGCAACTTGGCATTACGCCCTATCACCGTAAATCTTTTCAGCTGCTGCCTGCTCAGTTAGAGCTTTTTTAGAACACCTCCACTTACTCACACAAACCCTCCACTTACTCATTTCACTTTACCCGGGTCAGCCCGGTAGCTCACCTTTGCCTTACTCATAGGTTTGGGTAAGGTTTATAAATAGCCCGGGAAGCAGACGGCATTCCGGGCTTTTTCTTTTTTAATCAATCTCATAGCTTGCACGCGGAACGCTGTTGTTTTTAGCTTCCACCACTCCATGTGCCTTATTTTTCTTTCGCTGCATCACCATCCCACTTATAAATTAATTATTGCGGGCAATCGCGATGAATTCTACCAGCGCAAAACAGCCTCTGCCGATTACTGGTCCGATCATCCCGAAATTCTGGGAGGAAGAGATCTGGAGGCGGGCGGCACCTGGCTGGCCATATCAAAGGCAGGAAGGATAAGCATGATCACCAACTACCGCGATCTGAAAAACATAAAGCAAAACGCCCCATCTCGCGGTTCTTTGGTTTCTGATTTTTTGCTCAGGACGGATTCGCCCGAACACTATTTAAAAGAGATTCATCACGACAAGAATAAATACAATGGCTTTAACCTGATTACAGGCACGGCCGATGAGTTATGGTATCTCTCCAATTACAAAGAAGGAGTTCATCAAATCAGCAATGGCATACATGGCTTAAGTAATGCCTTGCTGGATACACCCTGGCCTAAAGTAGAATCAGGAAAAAGAAAGTTTGAATCCATCCTAAAAGAAACAACCGTACTACCCGACACACTTTTCGACATGTTGTTTGACGATCGTATGGCCGCGGACGACCAACTGCCCGACACTGGTGTTGGCCTTGAACGGGAGCGAATGTTATCTTCTATGTTTATCAAGAGCCCGGGTTATGGCTCGCGCTGTTCCACTGTGGTTTTGGTGGATTATACCAATCATGTACTGTTTGCCGAGCGTACGTATGATCTCAACACATACGCTTACACCACCAAAAGCTACGAACTCGATCTGACCACATGAGCAAAACGAAAAAAGACAAAACACCAGCGCTGCTCAAAATCATCCGCACTGTTTATCCAGGTGTGGAGAAGATATTTCCTTTTCTCGCCTACCGCTACTTTATCAAACTGTTCTTCACTCCTTTTCACTATCCCGTTCCCGATAAGGAAAAAGAGATCGCGGACAGAGCGGAAAAATTTTCTTTTCAGGCAGCAGGCAAAACCATTCAGGCTTATCGCTGGGGCGAAGGCCCTATAGTAGTGTTTGTTCATGGCTGGGCAGGAAGAGGTACTCAATTCAGAAAATTTATAGAGCGCTTTACTTTAAAAGGATTCCAGGTAATCGCCTTTGACGGACCGGCTCATGGAAAGTCGGAAGGGAAATCAACTAATCTGAATGAATTTAAAGATACGTTGCATCAGCTATTTACCCTTCTGCCCGAACAACCCACTGCAGTGGTCACTCACTCTTTTGGCGGAGTAGCTACTCTGTATGCCATCATGAACGGACTGCCTGTAACACGGCTTGTTAATATTGCCAGCCCAACCATTGGCGATGAGATCATCAACACATATTTACGGGCCATCCACGGAACAGAGAAGACCAAAAAATATTTCAAGCAGCACATGATCAAAATGTATGGGAAGCCTTTCGAGGAATTTTCATCGCTCTATTTTATCAGACATCTTCCACGACCACTGGACCTTCTGCTCATTCATGATGAAGAGGACAAAGAAGTGATCTTCCGTCATACCGAAGAACTGATGAAGATGTATCCTTCAGCCCGGTTGTTCCGCACCAAGGGACTGGGCCACACCCGTATCTTAAAAGAGGATACGGTCGTTGAAACTTGTCTGCGTTTTGTTGCATCTTAGGAGTGTAACAAAGTGAGAAACCGGCCGTCTCCGGTTAAAATGAGCACATCAGGAGTAAACTTTTGAGTTGACGCACTTTATTTTTAGCCATTTTTGATGGAAATTGAAACAAAAAGAGAATTAGGGAGTACAAGTAGTTTATAGATAGATATTAGCCAAACCAGCGAAACCATGTCGAAGATCATCGAAACACACAACATTGCCAGAAGCTATAAAATGGGTGACAACATTGTAAAAGCACTCCAGGATGTTTCTATATCTATCGATCGTGGAGAATATGTTGCCTTTATGGGGCCTTCCGGCTCAGGGAAATCAACGCTGATGAACATTGTGGGTTGTCTCGATTCTCCTAACTCCGGTACTTACCGGCTGAATAACCAGGAAGTGAGCGACATGACAGAAAATGACCTGGCCGAAGTTCGCAACAAAGAAATCGGCTTTGTCTTCCAGACTTTTAATTTGCTGCCGCGTGCTTCCGCGTTGGATAATGTAGCGCTTCCGCTGGTATATGCCGGATATAATAAATCAGATCGCGATGAAATGGCCATGGCAGCATTGGAAAGCGTAAACCTTTCCGATCGTTACCATCACCGGCCCAATGAGCTTTCAGGTGGTCAGCGCCAGCGGGTAGCTATCGCGCGTGCATTGGTGAATAATCCTTCTATCATTCTTGCCGATGAGCCCACAGGTAACCTGGATACCAAAACGTCTTACGACATCATGGAGCTGTTTCAAAACCTGCACGACAAAGGGAACACTATTATTATGGTAACGCACGAAGATGATATTGCGCACTATGCACATCGTATCATCCGCCTGCGTGATGGATTGATCGAATGGGATAAGAAAAACACGGAAATCAACCGCAGACCCGAAGCAGTAGTTGCGCATTGATTCTTCATAAGTATAAAAGCAAAGCCTCTCCGGATCCGGAGAGGCTTTTTTGTTGCAGATCCATTGATCTAATCGGTTGCTAAGATACATCCATAGCAATTTTCAAATCATCAAATCCCGATAGCTATCGGACACATTTTCAAATTAACAATTCTTCCCATCCACATCACACACTTCTCCCTGCGATGTTACCCCTGATTCTTTACCTACCTGGGTCAGCATCTCTATAAATGCTTCGGTAGGCTGAGCGCCCGATACGCCATACTTGTTATTAATAATATAAAAAGGAACTCCGCTTATACCACGCTGAGCGTTCGTCTGCTCACTCAACAGCACTTCTTCGAGGCCTTCGTCCGAAGCAAGCCATGCTTTCACTTTCGCTTCATCCAGCCCGGCTTTCACCGCTATAGCAATAAGATTTTCCGTTTTGGTTAAGTCTGCTCCCTCTTCAAAGTAAGCTTTCATCAATGCTTCTTTTACTTCAAGCTGTTTGCCTTCATCTTTAGACAGATAAATAATGCGGTGTGCATCTCTGGTATTGGGCGACAACCCCTGCTTGCTGAAATCAAACTTCAACCCTTCCGTAGCTGCGGTCTGGGTAACATGATCGGTGATCTGCTTGTACCTTGCTTCACCACCCATTTTTTTAACCAGGTATTCTTTATGGTTCACACCCTCTTTCGGTGCATCCGGATTCAGCTCAAACGGTTGATACTCCACATCAAAATCATACTGGCCGGATAACTGATCCAATGCCTTTTCCAACCTTCTTTTACCAATGTAGCACCATGGGCATACCACATCCGAAACAACATCTATCTTAATCTTTGGCTTATTTAATACCTGTAACTTTTCCATTCCTTTATAATTTAGCTCGAAAACATTAAAAAGCGGGTAAATGGTTCAGTATTAAGCGTTATACTTTCCCTTTTATAAACCTTTATATTACTTTTGTCTTTAAGTATTGAAAACAAAAAAAACATGGTAGCAGAAAAAGAAAAATTCAAAGTAAAAGACATTTCCCTGGCCGCATGGGGCCGTAAAGAAATCAAATTAGCTGAAGCAGAAATGCCAGGTTTGATGTCCACTCGTGAGGAATTTGGAAAACAAAAACCTTTGAAGGGCGCTCGTATAGCAGGCTGTCTGCACATGACGATCCAAACTGCTGTATTAATTGAAACATTGATTGAACTGGGTGCTGAAGTATCCTGGTCATCTTGCAATATCTTCTCCACACAAGATCATGCTGCGGCTGCGATTGCTGCTGCAGGCACTCCTGTTTATGCCTGGAAAGGTATGAACGAGCAGGAATTTGACTGGTGTATCGAACAAACTTTGTTTGCTTTCAAAGATGGCAAACCGTTGAACATGATCCTTGATGATGGTGGTGACTTGACCAACATGGTATTGGATCGCTTCCCTGAGTTGGTGAAGGACATCAAAGGTATCTCCGAAGAAACTACTACTGGTGTTCACCGTCTTATCGAGCGCATGCACGCTGGCAAACTTCCGCTACCTGCCATCAACATCAACGATTCGGTAACCAAATCAAAATTCGATAACAAATACGGCTGTAAAGAATCATTGGTAGATGCGATCCGCAGAGCAACTGATGTAATGATGGCTGGTAAAGTGGCCGTTGTTGCCGGTTACGGAGATGTAGGTAAAGGTTCTGCGGCATCCTTGCGCGGAGCAGGTGCCCGTGTCATCGTTACTGAAATCGATCCGATCTGTGCACTGCAAGCTGCTATGGACGGATTCGCGGTAAAGAGAATGGAGAATGCCGTAAAGGATGCGGATATCATTGTTACAACTACAGGTAACTTCGGCATCGTGCAAGGCAAGCATTTCGAAGCGATGAAAGACAAAGCCATCGTATGTAACATCGGTCACTTCGATACTGAAATTGATGTGGCTTGGTTGAACAACAATGCTACTAAGGATGAGATCAAACCACAGGTAGATCTTTATACTTTGAAAAATGGCAACCAGATCTTATTGTTGGCTGAAGGCCGTTTGGTTAACTTAGGTTGCGCTACTGGTCACCCTTCATTTGTAATGTCGAACTCATTCACTAACCAGACATTGGCTCAGCTGGAACTTTGGGTAAATACAGATAAGTATGAAAACAAAGTGTACATGTTACCTAAGCATTTGGACGAGAAAGTAGCCATGCTTCACCTTAAGAAGATCGGTGTAGAGCTGGAAACCCTTACTCCTGAGCAAGCCAAATACATTGGTGTGGAAGTAAAAGGACCTTTCAAACCAGAATACTATCGTTATTGATAGGCCATTAACACAAAATCATATCAAAAAGACCCTGAGCAATCGGGGTCTTTTTGTTTATACATAAAAGGTCGGATAATACTTTCAATCGGTTGAATTTCTCTTATAAAAGCCGTTGATTTGTTCAGAGTTAATTCATTGCCATGACGATTAGCAGAAGAACATTAATAAAGCAGCTTATGCTTGGTGCGGGAGCAGCAGCCTTGTTGCCCTCCTGTGTGTTTGATAAGAAAGAAAAAACAGTTGAAGGTGCCGGATTTTTACTTTCTGAAGATCAGAACAAACTTCTTGCTGAGATAGCAGAAACCATTATCCCCAAAACAAGCACACCCGGAGCAAAGGATCTGAAAGTAGAAGAGTTTATTGGCGTAATGGTGACCGATTGCTTTGACAAGGAAACACAAGACAAATTTTCCAAAGGCATGACAGCTGTCAGCGACCTTTCCGAAAAACGGTTTAACAAATCGTTTATACAAATTACACCGGAGCAAAGAACAGAACTCTTTAGTGATATCGCTTCAAAAAAAGAAGGTATCCCTGTGGAAGCAATCGATTTTTTCCCTTTAATCAAAGGACTCACGATACGCGGATACATGGCTTCCGAATATATTCTCACAGAAGTAAAACCATGGCTGTTAGTTCCTGGCCCGGCTAAGGGTTGCATAGCCGTCTAATCATTTACAAAATCTCACACGAACATCATGGCGAATCTGAATATCGACAGTAAAGAGCAAAGAACCTTTGACGCAATTGTGATCGGATCCGGGATAAGCGGAGGCTGGTCGGCCAAAGAACTTACCGAACGCGGATTGAAAACATTGATCCTTGAAAGAGGGCGTGATGTAAAACATAATATTGATTATCCCACCACCAACATGATGCCGTGGGAATTCAAACATCGGGGAGATCTTACCGACCAGGAGAAAAAAGATAATCCCGTCATCAGCAGATGTTATGCATTCCGCGAAGATGCCAAACACTTCTTCGTGAAAGATAAAGAACATCCTTATGTGCAGGACAAACCTTTTGATTGGATTCGTGGCTACCAGGTAGGTGGCAAATCATTATTATGGGCAAGGCAAACCCAGCGCTGGAGCGACTTCGATTTTGAAGGTCCCGCCCGTGATGGCTTTGCGGTAGACTGGCCCATTCGCTATAAGGAGATTGCCCCCTGGTACAGTCATGTTGAAAAGTTTGCAGGCATATCAGGCAACAAGGATGGGCTGGCCGAATTACCTGACGGAGAATTTCTTCCAGCTATGGAGATGACTTGCGTGGAAAAATATTTTAGTGAGGAAGTAAAGAAGAATTATAAAAATCGTCACGTGATCATTGGTCGTGCGGCACACATTACTGATCCGCAGCCGATCCATATTCAGCAGGGAAGAGCACAATGCCAGCAGCGCAGCCTGTGCCAGCGCGGCTGTCCGTTTGGCGGATACTTCAGCAGTAACTCTTCTACTCTGCCCTGGGCGGCAAAGACAGGTAATCTTACTTTACGCCCGTTTTCGGTGGTACATTCAATCATTTATGATGAAGCAAAAGGCAAAGCTTCCGGGGTGAAGGTGATCGATGCGAACACCAAAGAAGAAGTGGAATACTATGCTCCGATCATTTTTATAAATGCCGCTGCACTGAACACCAACCTGATTTTATTAAATTCTATTTCAAATCGTTTTCCTAATGGCCTGGGTAACGATAATGGTCTGTTAGGCAAGTATGTTGCTTTCCATAATTACCGTGCCCGGATTTCGGGGGAGTACGATGGCTTCAAAGATTTTAAAACCGAAGGGCGAAGACCTAATGGTGGCTATATCCCCCGCTTCAGAAATGTACAAAAGCAGGAAACGGATTTCCTAAGAGGCTATGCGGCCGGCTTCAGTGCGGGCCGGGGAAGCCACAGCGATACCGATGGATTTGGCACCACGCTGAAAGAGAATCTATTACATCCCGAACTGGGCAGCTGGTACGTAGGCTCACACATGATGGGAGAAACCATTCCTAAGGAAACAAATTTCGTAGCGCTGGATAAGACATTGAAAGACGAGTGGGGAATTCCGCAACTCAAGATCAACGTAGGCTACGATGACAATGACGAGAAGATGACTGCCGACTATATCCAACAGATGACTGAAATGTTTGAGAAGGCAGGCTTCACCAACATCCAAAGTAACGACAGCAAGGCTGCCCCGGGGCTTGATATTCACGAGATGGGCGGTGTGCGTATGGGTAACGATCCGAAAACTTCACTACTCAACAAATGGAACCAGCTGCATGCCTGCAAAAACGTTTTTGTAACCGATGGTGCCAGCATGACCTCTACCTCTACCCAAAATCCCTCTCTCACGTACATGGCTTTTTCTGCCAGAGCTGTGGATTATGCGGTAAGCCAATCGAAGAAAAAGGAATTGTAAACCTCCGGTAGTAATAAAAGTCTGGCCAGACTGGTATTTTTTTAAAACCAGTCTGGTCTGTTTTTACTTTACAAATAGATAAATTTGCAGCAGGATTATGCCGTTAAGTCGTTTATTGACTGACAGCAATCTATTTGTCACATTCAAAATTTCAACCAACGTGGATTTAAGTCTTAAAATTGATACCGTAGAGGACATTAGTGTAGAAGATTTCAACCGGAATTACCTTATTCCTCAAAAACCACTCCTCATAAAAGGCGGAATTATTAAAAAGACCACTGCTTTTAGTACCTGGACCCCCGATTACTTCAAAAATAAAATGGGCGACCTCGAGGTGGATATTTACGATAACGCCAAAGTAAAAGCGAAGACAACAGCACTGACAGGGGGTGATCTGAAAATGAAATTCGGTGAGTTTCTGGACATCATCAAAGAAAACAAGCCGACAACACTACGCATGTTTCTTTTCAACGGATTTAAATACAAGCCGGAGCTAAGAAAGGATTTTCCCAAGCCACCTATTTTTAAAGGCATACCCAACATCGGGTTCTTGTTCTTTGGCGGAAATTCTACTTCCGTGCGCATGCACTTTGATATCGATCATTCCAATGTATTGATGACCCAGATCAAAGGCCGCAAAAAAGTAATCCTGATCTCCCCGGAATACAACGATCTGATCTACCGTATTCCTAACAATACTTTTTCGCTGGTCGATTTCGACAAGATCGATTATGAAAAATATCCCGCCATGAAGTATGTGAAAGGATATGAGTTTATCATGGATGATGGCGACAGTTTATTTATGCCATCGGCCTACTGGCATTTCAATGTGTATATCGATGGTGGCTATGCCTTATCCTATCGCAAAATGGCCCATAGCTTTAGCGACAAATACAACGGCATAATGAATGTTACTCTTCGCCTGCTAGCCGATAAGTTCATGACCAAAGTGGCTAAAGAAAAGTGGACCAAAAGAAAAATTGATGGTGCCATGCAAAATGCCGAGCGCGCTATGCAACGATTAGGGGCGAAAGCCTGATTGCCCGCACACTCTATATTATCAGGAGGCTGTTCTTTCACTAAGGGCAGTCTTCATTTTTTTATCAATGCGTCAATAGAATATTTTCCCGGTCCTGTCAAAAACAGGGCAATAAAAGGAATGAGAAAAGAGATCGCGTGTTCCTTTTCTTTAAACGGATCGTTTTGGTGCACCAGCACAATTACCACCAGCATATTGATGATTAATGGAATCAATACCGTACGACTCAGTAATCCGACTACGAGGAATGCAGCACAGAAGAGTTCTGCAAAGATGCAGAGCGCAAGAGATAAAGAACTGCTTATTCCCAACGGATCAGGAAAGTCTTTCGACCATGCTACATAGTTGGAAAATTTCTCCCATCCATAGTGCATGAGCAGTAACCCAAAAACAATCCGAAGCAGCAACAGCCCGACATCCGTGGCAATGGGTTTGATGCTGGTCAGGTGCTTCAACATACTTATTGACTAATCTGTGAAACGATTTTATTGTCTAATGGCTGCACGCTGGAGCTGAAGAATGTCACTTTAGTACCCTCTTCGCTTACGATGTATTTGGCAAAATTCCAGTCCGGCTTCTCTCCTGTTTTGGATTGCAACCATTGATAGAGCGGGTGCTGATCCTTTCCCTTGACGGATATCTTCTCAAACATTTGAAACTGCACGCCATAGTTCTTCTGGCAGAACTCGGCTATCTCGGCATTGCTGCCCGGCTCCTGTTTAAAAAAGTTATTGGCAGGAAAGCCAAGCACTATTATTTTATCTTTGAATTGCTCGTGCAGCTTTTCGAGCCCTTCGTATTGCGGTGTCTTCCCGCACTTTGATGCCGTGTTGACAATAAGCAACTTCTTCCCTTTGTACTGGGCAAAGTCGATTTCCTTACCATCAAGACTCATCATCTTAAATTCGTAAATAGAATTAGCCACATTACCTGTTGGCTCTTCCGAAGAAGAAAAAGCATTGGACAGAAATGCGGCTAATCCCATAACAATAATTACTGCAACAATAAGATATGATTTAAAGCTCATCGGTAATTTCCTTCGCCAAAGGATTTACTTTGGAATTGAAGAACTTCACAGTTCCGTCAGGCTTCACTATGTATTTACAGAAATTCCATGATGGCTCCTGTCCGGTTTTTTCTTTCAGGTAAGCATACAGCGGATGCTGGTCAGCTCCCTTAACAGAAATCTTTTCAAACATTTGAAAAGTAACACCATAGTTCTTCTGACAGAATTCAGCAATCTCGGCATTGGAGCCTGGTTCCTGGCCGTTGAAGTTATTAGCCGGAAAACCAAGGATAGTGACTTTGCTTCCATAAGTATCCTGCAGCTTTTGCAGGTCGGCATACTGCGGTGTGAACCCACATTTGGAAGCTACGTTTACAATCAGCAAGGTCTTGCCTTTGTACTTGCTGAAATCGATGGTTTTACCATCCAGTGAATTCACCTTCAGGTCGTACAGCGATGCTACGGATGTCATAGACACGATAAATAAGGTTAAAAACAGGGTTTTCATAATGAATTAAAATTGAGTTTTGCGACATTGAAAATTACACAATTAAACAATGCTCGCTCCAAAATGGTTGTGCAAAGCCCATGCCTTTTCAGTAAAAGGTCATTTTCGGCTACAGAAGATCAAATTCGCTTTTCGATGTGTAAGGAAATGTATTTCACGGGGTATGATTTAAATGAAAAAATGAATATCTCTGGCGTAAAATATCCAGATTCGCTGCTACCCAATATATTAAGTCCATGCACGAACGTAAGCCCATTTGCTAATGAAAAGACCTTACTCCAAACTGAAGAAAATGGTATTAAAACAATTTATTAAATTTGTTTCATGAGCACAACTGATATCAGGCAAAGACTTCATCATTATATAGACACCGCACAGGACAAAAAGGTGAAAGCCATTTTCGCTATCGTAGAAAATGAGATTGAAGAAACATACGATTTTTGGTCAGATGAATCATTTGTTGCCGAACTTCAAAGAAGAGAAAAATCATACCTGAACGGCACTTCCAAAACATTTACCCTGGAACAAACGATCTTAAGAGCCAAGCAAGCTATTAAGAAAAGTAAAAAGAAATAATTTTGTATACCCTTAAGATTCTTGAGGAAGCCGATGAGGAGATAAAAGAATCTGCTCTTTGGTATGAGCAGGAAAAAACAGGATTAGGCATTCGCTTCATAGAAATCATTCAAAAGAAATTACAGACAATCAATGAGCATCCCGAAAGATATCCGGTACGCAAAGGCAATTTCAGAGAAGCGATTGTATTAATTTTTCCTTTTATCATTATCTATACATTCTACAAAAGAAAAAAACTGATCGTTATTAATTCCATTTTTCATACCAGCCGGAATCCAGGAAAGAAGTACAAAAAGAAGTAGAGCATATTAAGAGCAATAATGAAGAAGCTTTTCCGCAGCACACTACTTATTCTTAAAAATTCCTTACATCTCATCAACAATTCCAACCCCTTACTGCTATCTGCTTCCACCGCTTTTTTTACAACATTCGGGCTTTCACCTATTCTCATTAACCTCAGCCATCTGCTTACCCTCTTTTTCGATCAGGATATTATTCTGACCAAGCTATTTGCCAAGGTAGCTACCTCCGTGGGAGAAAAAGCAGCTGCGGATGTCAAGCGCATCGTAGAAAACTTCCTGCGCTTTGAAACCAACGTCTGGGTGACCATTGCTGTTACTATCTTCTTCTATTTTGTTGGCACTACGTTGTTAACCAACATCAGGCAATGCATTCACCAGATCTGGCGGATTAAAAGAAAGCCCGAACATACAGCGGGTTATCATATAAAAGAAAGGTTGATTGAGATTGGCATCCTCTTACTCATCGGTATGCTCTTTTTAATCTCTACGGTATTTGACAATGGTATTGAGCACATTAAACAACTGATGGAACAAAATCATCCTGCCGCTGCAGCAATTGTAAACGACCTGCTGCACGCATTGCTCTCTGTTGTCATGATCACCACCTGGATTACACTCATCTTCCGCCTGATGCCTGAAGCACGTGTACAATGGCGGGTGGCTATTGCCGGGGGATTGTTTACTGCCGTTTTAATCAACATCGGAAGATACACACTAACCAAATTACTAGTAACCGATGAGTTTCGCCACCTCTTCGGACCATCCGCTTCCATTGCTTTACTGCTACTCTTTATTTTTTATTGTTCATTGACGCTTTACTTTGGAACGGCTTTCACGTATGTATTTGCAAAAACAACCCATCGCCCAATACGCCCCGGGCACCTGGCGGACAAATACGAGGAGACAATCATTGAACAGGGTAGCCGCAGACGCGCACGCAGAATTAAAGAACAATAACATCACATCCGCTCCGGCACCTGTATACCAAGCAGTCCCATGGATTGCTTCAGCACATCAGCTACTACTTTAGAGAAAGCAATTCTGAATTTTAGCTTGACAGGATCGGCTTCATTGAAAATCGGAATGGCCTGGTAAAACTGATTATATTCTTTGGCCAGATCGTAAGCAAAGTTTGAAATCACAGCAGGAGAATACTCCCGTGCCGCTTCCTGTAGCTTATGATGATATGTATTGATCAGGAAGATCACCTCACGCTCGGCCGGTTCCAGCGACTTCACATCCTCCACAGAAGGAGAAATGTTCATCGATTCTGCCTTTCGCAAAATCGATTTGATACGCGCGTGAGTATATTGAATGAATGGACCCGTATGCCCTTGTAATTGTATCGATTCATTAGGATCGAAGAGCATACGTTTCTTCGGATCTACCTTCAGCAGGAAGAACTTCAGTGCTCCAAGTCCTACCATTTCAGATAGTTCTTTGATTTGTGCATCCGTAGCATCATCAATCTTTCCCAGCTCCCGTGTTTGCTTCTCCGCTTCGTCTACCATCTCCTGCATCAGCTCATCGGCATCTACTACCGTGCCTTCGCGCGATTTCATTTTGCCGGTTGGTAAATCCACCATACCGTACGAAAGATGATAGCATTCTTTCGCCCAGGTATAACCCAGCTTCGCCAGGATCAGGAACAATACTTTGAAGTGGTACTCTTGTTCATTACCTACCGTATAAACCTGTTTTGTAATGGCAGGAAAATCGCGGAAGCGTAAGATAGCTGTGCCGATATCTTGTGTCATGTAAACAGAAGTGCCATCTGAACGTAACAACACTTTCTGATCCAATCCATCACCCGTGAGATCTACCCAGACAGAACCGTCTTCTTTTCTGAAGAATACATCTTGCTCCAGTCCGCGCAGCACTTCATCCTTGCCTAACAAGTAGGTATCCGATTCGTAATACAGCTTCTCAAAGTCGACACCCATTCGTTGGTAGGTGACACCAAAGCCTTCGTACACCCAGCCATTCATCGTCTTCCATAGCTGCACAGTTTCTGGGTCTTTGGCTTCCCATTTCAACAACATCTCCGAAGCCATTTGCATAACCGGTGTCTGCTTTTCCGCATCAGCTTCAGCAACACCTTTATCCATTAACTCTTTAACCTGCGCCTTGTAGGTTTTATCAAACACTACATAATACTTCCCCACCAAATGATCGCCTTTCAATCCACTGCTTTGTGGCGTCTCTCCGTTACCGAAAAGTTTCCATGCCGCCATCGATTTGCAGATATGGATACCCCGGTCGTTAATGATCTGTACTTTGTGAACGTTGTACCCATTGGCTTTATAGATCTCACTTACACTCCATCCCAAAAAATTATTGCGCAGATGCCCCAAGTGCAATGGCTTGTTGGTATTCGGTGAGGAATACTCTACCATGATCTCCCTGCCATTGGAAGGCAGCTGTCCAAAAATCTTGTCAGAATAGATCGATTGAAACAGCTCTACCCATGCAGCATCCGCAATAACGAGATTAAGGAAACCCTTCACCACATTGTACTTGCTCACCATACCCGTGTTCTGTACCAGGTACTCCCCCACCATCTTTGCGGTCTCTTCCGGGCTCTTGCGCGTAAGCTTCGTCAGCGGAAAGCATACCAGCGTATGCGAGCCTTCAAACTCCTTATTGGTAGGTTGTATCTGCAACTGCTCAATAGATTGATTGAACAGCGCAGTAACTGCTTTTTGTATTTCGGTACGAAGAGTAAGATCTAAATTCATAATTTTTTAACCGCAGAGGAGCAGAGGTACGCAGAGTTTTTTATTAATGTTAATATCTTAGCGTTCTTCACGCCTCTGCGGTTTATTAAAGTTTATTAACAACACGTTTTATTCCATTCTTCACCAGATCGACATTAAAGTTGATCAAAAGTCCCAGCTTACATTTCGATAACCTGAGATAAGTCATTACCCGAGCAAGATGAATATCATCAATATCTGCTACTGACTTCACCTCAATGATTACCTTATCTTCAACAATGAGATCTAATCGATAACCACAATCAAGAGTCACAGACTTATAAACAACTGGCAATATTCTTTGCTTCTCAACCACCAATCCAGCTTCTACCAGTTCATAATACAAGCAAGCTTCATACGCAGACTCAAGAAGTCCCGGCCCAAGTTCACGATGCACCTGAATGGCACACCCGATTATCTTCTCCGAGATTTCATTTTCAATCATGAGCTTCAAAGTAAAAACCGCAGCGGAGCAGAGCTACGCAGAGAATATATTCAGTCACTTTAGAGCAACAATAAATGTATTCCCTCAGCGATCTTTGCGCCTCTGCGGTTAATTTTTTACATATCCAATATATATGCAAACATCAAGGGAGCCACAATAGTCGCATCACTCTCTACAATAAACTTCGGAGTATCAATGCTCAGCTTGCCCCATGTGATTTTTTCATTTGGCACGGCACCGGAGTACGAACCATAGCTGGTAGTCGAATCACTGATCTGGCAGAAGTAACTCCAGAACGGAACACCATCTCTTTCCAGATCCTGATGCAACATCGGTACTACGCAGATAGGAAAATCTCCTGCTATACCTCCACCAATCTGGAAGAAGCCGATACCGTGTTCACCGGCATTGTTGGTATACCAGTCGGCCAGCCACACCATGTATTCAATACCACTCTTCATGGTGCTTGCTTTCAGTTCGCCTGTCAATACATACGATGCAAAGATGTTACCCATGGTAGAATCTTCCCATCCCGGCACCACCATCGGCATGTTGCGCTCCGTGGCAGCAATCATCCATGAGTTCTTCGGGTCGATTTCATAATATTGTTTCAGGTCACCACTGTTCAGCATGCGGAACATAAATTCATGCGGAAACAAACGTTCACCTTTATCTTCCGCGTCTTTCCATACCTGGAACAAGTGCTTCTGTAATCTGCGGAACGCTTCCTCTTCAGGAATACAGGTGTCCGTTACACGGTTCAAATGATTTTGCAGCAGATCCCATTCCTGCTCGGGGGTAAGATCGCGATAGTTGGGAATACGCTTGTAATGCGAGTGCGCCACCAGGTTCATAATGTCTTCTTCCAGGTTGGCACCGGTACAGGAAATGATCTGCACTTTGTCCTGGCGAATCATTTCGGCAAAGCTAATACCCAGCTCGGCAGTACTCATGGCACCAGCCAGCGTTACCATCATTTTTTTTCCATCGGCAATATGTTTTTTATAAGCTTTGGCGGCATCTACCAGGGCAGCTCCATTGAAGTGCAGGTAATGCTTTTCGATAAAGGCGGAAATAGGTCTGTTTTGGCTCATGATTGTGCTTGAATTTTGGTGCGAAAATACGCAAACCCTTTAAGGTTTCAAGGGTGTTTAGCCAATAGTAAGCAGTAGGCAGATTGCAGCAGGCAAGTCGAATTGTTTGCCTTTCCAGCCTATTGCCAACTGCCTACTTGTATTTATTTATGCATTGGAGCGGACGAACGGGCTGTCGGCACTCGCCAGCCTAGCGCACATGCCACTTCGGGCTCAAACAAATGCCTCCATCCCTGCCGCAATATGGAACCCAATATCTGATTTTGTTATATTGAGGATTAACCACCTAAAGAATTTTATAAATGTTCTCTGTAGCAATTGGAGTAGCTGTCATTCTCATAATTCTCTATTGCATAGGAGCATCTCAAGAACAAACGGCTAACTTGAAGAAGAGTGTCCCCAAAAAAGTTCTAAAGACATCTCCTATAGAAGAAGATGATGATTCTAAATGGGAAGTAGTAAATCGAAAAACCACAAGATGGGCAGAACTTGGCTTTGGTGATGGTGGATTATTTCCTGGATATGGCAGACTCTATGATAGAGAATTTAAAGTCTGGTATTGCAATATTGGATCTAAGAAAATAAAGGGCGAACAAATAATTTATGATAGATTTCCATTGCATTATGATCCAAAAAACAGTGAACGGATTACTGGTGACGATGTATATCTAAATAGACTTGATAACACTAAAGGATACGAATCTCTATATACAGGGCTTGATAATAAAAACAGGAAGAGATGGTATTTTGCATTAATAACTTATACTCCAACTTGGATTGAAACAGCAAGAGCTCTTGAAGAAGAAAATAAGGAAGACATAATAATAAATGAAGTTGAAGTTCCTGTTGGGTGGCAATTAGTTAGGAACCATTCAACCAAATGGATTGAATTAGGGTATGATAATGGCTTTCCTGGTTATGGAGAAATCTATGAAGTTTCTTTTGAAGTATGGTGCTCAACTATAAATTCAAAAGAGGAGAAAAAACAACCAGATATATCAATTCATTTAGCACTGTATGGGATAGACTTCAATATTTATTATTTTGAAAGAGTCTGCAAAAAGATAGAAGGACTAAATAACAAAGAATTATCTTTTAATCGCCTTTTAAAAACAAAAGGTTATATACAATTGTATAGCGGATTAGATCATTCAACTAAAACAAGATGGCATATTGGAATGCGTGAAAAGAAGCCAACCTATTTCTATGCAACAAGTGCTGAATAAATAACTAAATGATCATCCCACAAATCTCCGCCATCGCTCCTTTCTTCATTGTAAGAAACGTACCTGTAGCGCTTGCATTTTATCGCGACCAGCTTGGATTTGATATTACGTTTCAGGGACCAACTGAAGACGACATCTTCTTCGGCATTGTGCAGCGTGGTGCCGCCATGATCATGCTGAAAAGTATTGGCGTTGATCCCATTCCTAACTATACACGAGACATCAAAAAGGGCTTCGCTCCCTGGGACGCCTATCTGTATGTTCCCGACCCCGATGCGCTCGCAGCGGAACTTGCCTCACGGAATGTGGAGTTCTTTAAACCCATAGAAAACAACAGTGATAATTTGCGTGGCTTTGAAATCAAAGACGCAGATGGATATGTGTTGTACTTTGGACGGCCTTTATGAACTAAAAAGTGACACAAAAAATAAACCCGGCAAAGTCATCACTCTGCCGGGCTTATTCCTTAATCGTTAAATCTTACCAAACCACAATCCGCTCACTCTCCGGTTTATACATTTTATCTCCCGGCTTCACATCAAATGCCTTGTAAAAAGGAGTAAAGTTCATCAGCGGTCCATTCACACGCCACCTGGCCGGTGAGTGCGAATTGGTATTTACATACATGCGCAAAAATTCATCTCTTGTTTTTACACGCCATATTCTCGCTATCGAGATAAAGAAACGTTGGTCGGGGGTAAACCCGTCCAGCTTAGTGGTGTCTTGTCCTTGCCTGGTTAGTTTAAACGCATCATACGCAATGGCCACTCCGGCAATGTCAGCTGTATTTTCACCTACCGTCAATGCGCCTTTTACATGAACAGAATCGAGAACGGTAAACGTACTGTACAGATCAATCACTTGCTGTGTTCTCAATTTGAATTTATCATAATCCTCTTTTGTCCACCAGTTCTTTACATTGCCGTCTTTATCATATTGCGCTCCCTGATCATCAAATGAATGCGTGATCTCATGGCCGATCACCATACCGATGCCGCCATAGTTAAGTGCATCATCGGCATTCAGATCGAAGTAAGGCGATTGTAAAATTCCTGCAGGGAAAACAATTTCATTTAACGGAGGATTGTTGTAGGCCGTTACCGTGGGCGGGGTAGTGTGCCACTCTGTTCTGTCAACCGGTTGGCCAATTTTAGCAACGTTGTAGAGGTATTCATTTTTATTAGTCGCCAGGCGGTTTTCAAAATACGTGCCTTTGCTCACCTCCACCTTAGAATAATCTTTCCATTTATCAGGGTAACCAATTTTCTCCGTGAACGCTTGCAGTTTTTCTTTTGCTTTTGTTTTGGTGGAATCGCTCATCCAATCCAGATTGTTAATGCGCGCCTCAAATGCTTTCTCGAGGTTGTCCACCAACACGGCCATGCGCTTCTTGGCATCTTCCGTAAAATATTTTTTTACATACAACTGTGCCAGCGCATGCCCCAGCGAACGATCAACGGCTTCGGTCATTTCTTCCGCACGTGATTTTCTCACCGCTTGTCCGGTCAGTATTTTGGTGTATGCAAAAGAAGCATCGGCAAAAGGCTTACTTAGCCAATTTGCATAAGTGGTAAGGGAATTCGCTTTCAGGTAGATTTTCCAATCGTTGATGGAAACCGATTTCAACATCGCATTCAGCTTATCATAATAAGCAGGTTGCCCCACATTGATTGAATCCGCCTTTACTCCCAAGTCATTAAACAAAGTTGTCCAGCCTATGTTGGGTTGTTTTTTTGAAATAGCAGCGACAGCCAGTTTGTTATAATTGGCTTTCACATCCCTGAGTTCGATATTCGTTTTGTGAATGGTAGCCAATTGTTTTTCAATTCCATAGGCAACCGTTGCGCTTTTCTCTGAAGCAATGGCATCGCTTCCTGTCAGCTCAAACAAAGTGGCCAGGTATTTTTTATACGCTTTTTGAATAGCCAGGGTGGAAGAGTCTGTCCTGAAATAATAATCTCTTTCGGGCAAGCCAATTCCGGTTTGAGACAACTGAACAATATTGATCGTACTGTGTTTGTCATCGGGACCTACATAAATACCAATGATAGAACCATCACCTGCTTTTTGCTCTTCCGCTACAAACTTCATCAGCGAAGGCACATTGGTAATAGCATCGATGCTTGCAAGAATAGGCTTGATTGGTTCATAACCCCGTTTGTTAATGGTGGCGGTGTCCATTCCCGAGGCATAAAAATCACCTACTTTTTGTTCGATGCTTCCCGCAGGGCTATTGCTTATCGAAACGCTATCCAAAATTGCTTGCAGCCGTATGCGCTGCGGATAGTTTAAAAATGAATAAGAGCCTACACCTGTTTGCGTGGCAGGTATCTGAGCGGTATCATACCAGATGCCGTTGGCATAAGTAAAAAAATCATCGCCTGGTTTTTTGGAGTTATCTATTCCTGATAGCACTACGCGTTTTGCATCTGTATCAGAAGCTTTTTTACAAGCGCCAGCCAACAACAGCGCCAGCGAATAGTAAAGGAGTTTTTTCATCTGTTTAAAGTTTATAGGTAATTGAATAATTTCTATTTCTGGTTAACCCAGGCCTGCACATTGGCAATCGGTCTCTAAAATTAAACAGGAATGAATCTGAATCTATCATTCCATGCACGTTTAGTTTAAGCGGTAAAAAATCATTTTATACACGCTTTTATAAAAGTGATTTACCCTGACAGAATATTTTTTATTTTTCCTGGCGATACGCAAAAGACCTCTTCTACTCAACACCAGGCGGACAACACCGGAAAAATAGGCAATCAGACGCACGCGTTAACCGCTTTGTAATTAAGCTTGAGACGTGGCTACGTCACTGACAGGAATAATTTTATCCTTAAAAATAAATGGACTACCGTTCTTCGCCAATGCAAAGTGAATCTCTGCAGCCTGCCCAACAGGATAGCGGTCATAGAATTTCTCCTCAACCTCAAGTTCCCGTTCGCCAATCCTCAAAAAATAGGTATACCTTTTGTCATCACCTGATCCTTCTTCTTTTTTTATCCGATCAGTAATCAATCCTCTGAAGATTATTTTTTTATCTTCTTTGGCTATCTGCAAATAGTCGCGTCTGCCACGCACTGCACCAAACAAAATAAGTAACATCAAAAGACTGAAAATGCTATAGGCCAGGATACCTCCTTCGATAAGGAAATAAATAATCGCCCAACCTATACCACCTAATATCACTATCACCAGATACATCGTCCGGATGGCCTTCAGCAGTTTAGCCACATCCTTCATATCCAGCGGGGCTTCGGTTTCATAGTAGAGCGCTACTCCCTGCTGTTGCAACTCCTGTATCTTCTGCCGCATAGGCGCATCTTCTGCTTTTTTTCTTTTATTAAACAGAAAAGCACTACCCACCACCACCAGCACTGTGCCCCAGAAGATACCCGCAAATGTCAGGCTTCCCGGATAGCAATACCATGCCCAAAACAGAAGCGGCACAGCCAATAAAAAAAGAATAAATGGAATACGTGAGAGTTTGTTAGATGTATTATTTGCTGTGTGCGTAGTGTCGTTCATTCTTCACTTATAATCAAATCCGCTAAATGAAATACCTTATTCAAGATATTGGCCCCTTATGTCTTGCTTTTACTTTCCATTTTCCATCAACCTTTTCTATATCAAGTCTGTCATTTTGTGAACATAAATTTCCGCACCATATGCTAAAATACAAAAACCCTTTACTTAAGTCTTTGTCAAAACAAATTCGCGAAAATGTCAACCATCGTTGGGTAAAATATTCAGTTTCCTTCAAGTTTATTTCATCCTGAATGACGATGTTCATCGTTGTCTTAACCAGTGAATCTTTAGGGTATCTAGTCGCTCTGACAAATTTATACCTATCAATTCCTGTTATTTTATCCGCATCAATCTTCCTCTTTTCAAATCTTTCTTCCAAATATTCATTTTCACTTTCAGGGCCTATTGCTGTTCTGCTATTATCAAGCTCGGTAAGGGTATCAAACAAAAAGAACACGGCTATTTTCTCTTTTACATAATAATTAGTTGTATCTGCAATTTCATTGAGAATACTATTATAGGCTGCCACTTCCTCATTTTCATACTCTTCTGATTCGATCAGAGATGAATTATAAGTACAAGAAGTGGCTACAACAACCATCAGTATAACTATAAAATGGAATAAGTTTACTTTCTGCATGTCACTACAAAGCTAACTCTAATACGACCTCAATACGCATTCCCTTCGTAGCATGACTTTTATCTTCTTCACCAGCTACGCATCCTTCCAGCTTCACAGCAAATAATACAACGGTGGCCTTGGCGGGGATAGTAAAAGTAAAATGATGTAGCTGCGGCTTTCTCAATAGAGGAAGCACTGGCAGTTGCTGAACTTCTGCATAGGCCATCTTATCCTCCATCACTGGGAACATAGCCTGGACTGAAAACCGATAGCCATCAATATAGTTTCTCTTGAATTGAAATGCACCTTCATAACCAAGTGTAAATGTCACGCTACCTGTTGCTGTATCACCCTCAGCATGCACCTTAGAAAAGGTAATGAGCCTGCTTAACGGATAGCTTTTATGAATCTCGCATTTAGTTAAAGCAGTAAAATCAAAACCACCTTTATCTCTATACTGTTTTTTGAACAGAGAAACTAACTCCTGCCACAGCATACCTCCTCCGAAGTTTTGGCGCAAAGGTGCCAGTGCATCGTGGATAATCTTGGCAGGCAGGTTGGAAAGCATCAGGTCATCCGCTGATTTTTTAAAAGCGTTGTTTAACACGGCCTCCTTATGTGTACCCCGGGCAGCGCGCACATGTTCTCCGTATGTTTTGCTGTTTACATGAGTAGTGCCCATAAAGGTTCCCTCCAGTCGAATCAATGACTTTTGCCTGGCCATAAAACGGATTTTTGACTATATTAACTACCCGTTGACATGACAGACAAATTACCAAAAATCACCCTAAAAGCCAGATTCGGGCCTTTTTTATACCGATATTATACTGACCTTATAGCGACCTTCCCTCTGTCTGCGTTCAGTCTTCATCCAGTTAAACCTGCGTTGATCACCCTATGAGTAAACCCGCTTGTCTCGCGGTCCTTCTCCATTCACCCCTCATTTTTACTCTTTTTTTACACCACTTAACCTTTTTTGATGCCAGCTATTCTTGCGAGGATGTTATCTTTCCTCCATGCAAAAAACCGCCTTATTCCTCCTGCTGTTGCTGCCTGTTATCTCTGCATCAGCACAGACGGCCGATTCTCTCCGTCAAATCGACCAGCTCTTCACCCGCTGGCATAATGCGACACCTGGTGGAGTGGTCACAATTTCTCGTGGTGACAAAATCATCTACAACAAAGCCTTTGGCCTGGCCGACCTGGAGCATGAGGTACCCAACACTACGGAGACCATTTTCGAAAGCGGATCTGTGGCCAAGCAATTCACGGCAGCTTCAGCACTACTCCTCGTCTCGGAAGGAAAACTTTCTTTACAGGATGACGTGCGCAAATACATTCCTGAGCTCCCGAAGTACCCAACGGTCATCACTATTCAACAACTGCTGAATCATACCAGCGGATTAAAAGACTGGGGTTCTGTTGCTGGCCTGGCGGGATGGCCACGTACTACCAAAGCATATACACAAGAGCTGGCCTTACAGATTATGAGTAAGCAGCAATCCACCAACTTTATTCCAGGCAATGAATACTCGTACAGCAATTCCAACTATAATTCATTAGTTACTATTGTTGAGCGTGTATCCGGTCAATCACTGGCAGAGTTTACACGTCTGCGTTTCTTTGAACCATTAGGCATGACGAATACCAAATGGCGTAATGATTTTCATGAGGTTGTTCCTCATCGTGCCATTGCTTATTCCCGGTCAGGCAAAGGCTATCAGCAGCTTATGCCTTTCGAAAATGTACATGGCCACGGAGGTCTGCTCACTACCACGGCTGACTTATTAAAATGGAATTCATTACTGGAAACGAAGAAGATCGGTGGTGAAAAGGTATATCAATGGCGGGTACAAAAAGGTAAGCTCAACAACGGACAGGAGATCACCTATGCCTCCGGATTGATAGTGGACCAACTGAATAATTACACCCAGATCAGCCATAGCGGAGCCACAGCAGGCTATCGTGCCTGGCTGGCTTACTATCCACAGAAGAAACTATCCGTTACTATATTAAGTAATGATGGCAGCTTTAATCCCGCAGCAGCAGGACAGCAGGTAGCGGAAGTCTTTTTAGGCAAGAAAGAAGAGGTACGCAAAGAGCCAAAGGAGATTACACTCAGCGAAAGCGAACTGAAGCGATTTGATGGTACTTACCGAAGCATCCGTCACTTCGATGTGCTCACATTAACTTACAAAGACGGAAAGATCGTATCCAATGATCATGCGCTGCACGCCTCTCATCGCGATACACTTTATCTCGATGGACTAAAATGGATTGCTACCAGACCCCATACCATTTTACGTCAAAACGCTAACGATACATTAAGCTACCGCAAAGTTGCTCTTCCGGACTTAAGTGCGAAGTCATTGCTTTCACTGGCAGGTGAATACCATAGTGAAGAAGCCGATGCTACCTACACGATAGAAATAAAAAACAATGAAGTGCTGACACAGATCAAACCCTTCGCTCCTGAAAAGCTGACACCTTCTTTCCTGGATGGATTTTACCTGGATAACTCCATACTCTATGAATTTCAGCGCGACAAAAAAGGAAAGGTGACGGGGCTTGTAGTCAGCACCTCGCGGGCGGAGCGGGTTTCTTTTATAAAGACGAAGTAATTGCTTCGACACAACTTTCATCTTACTTTGTGATTCTTAGTGCCTTTCGTGTCTCGTGGTTCACTATTTTTTAACCACGAAGATTCCAGGACAGAAAGCAACACGAAGAGAAACTAAACACCAATTATGAGTACCATCAATTTCGGCATTCTCGGCCCCGGTAAAATCGCCAACCGCTTTGCTACTGCCTTCGAGCATGCTACGGGCGGAAAAGTATCTGCTGTTGCTTCACGCGATGAGACCAAAGCAAAAGAATTTGCCGCTACCTATAACATCGATAAAGTATACACTTCGTACGAAGCCCTGATCAATGACCCGGACGTGGATGTAATTTACATTGCTACACCACATCCCTTTCATTACGAGCAAACATTGCTTTGCCTGCGCCATGGCAAGCCGGTGATCTGCGAAAAACCATTGGCACTAAACTACCGGCAGGCGAATGAAATGATCCAGGCAGCGCGTACCGAAAATGTATTTCTGATGGAGGCCATGTGGTCACGCTTCTTCCCTGCGACAAAGAAAGCATTGGAACTTGTCCGGTCGGGAGTTATCGGTGAGATCAAATACATGCAATCTGATTTCGGGTTCGCAGCACCACTCAATCCTGAAAACCGTGTTTATAATATGGACCTGGGAGGAGGGGCCCAATTAGACGTAGGTGTTTATCCGCTCTTCCTTGCCTTACTCTTTTTGGGCGAGCCGGATGAAGTAAAATCAATCAGCCACCTGGCCGGTACAGGTGCCGATACCACAACCAGCGCACTGCTTTCGTATAAGAATGGAAGCATCGCCAATGTGCTTTCTTCCATCGTTACCGATTCCCCCAAGCAGGCCGATATCATGGGCACGCTGGGGCGAATTACCATGCACACCCCATGGCACAAATCACAATTGATAACGCTGAGGTTAAATTCCGGGGAGATCACAGAGTTTCCATTCCCTTATCCCGGTAATGGTTTTCAATTCCAGGTGGAAGAAGTGATCCATTGCCTGCAGGCAGGTAAAAAGGAAAGCGACCTTATGCCGCACTCGCTCAGCTTATTAATGGCGCAGGTCAGCGATGAAATCAGGAAGCAGGGCGGAATAGTGTATGATGCGGATTGATAATCGTAAAAAGAAAATCAGATAACACATTCGTTGCTAATTCACTTTATTTAACTGATCCCGAAGCTATCGGAACTAACTAATTCCCCGCAAACACCTGCCGGCTCACTACTGCCTTCGATGCGGCTTCCAGTATTTCAAAAGCGCTCTCCGCCATGCGGTTCTCGCTGTCCAGAGTAGGATTCACCTCGCAAACTTCCCAGGCGCAAACGCGCGGATCCTTACACAGCGATACATTTAGTATTCTCGCTTCCTCCACGGTGAGTCCATTGGGCACCGGAGTTCCCGTTCCTTTCGATATACGGCTGTCGAGACTGTCTACATCAAACGAAACGTAGATCAGGTCGCAGTGACTTAGCATCTGCAATGTACGCTGGGCAACCGTAACCGGTCCGGCCTTCTTCACCTCTTCCGTCTCAATGAAATTAATGTTGTACTTATTGATAAGGTAGTTCTCCGGTTTTTCAAAATCGCGCACGGAGATATAAACGATGTCTTCCGGATAAATCTTTGGTCCCGGATTACCTACGTTTTTTATTTGCTCCCAGTAGTCGGTGGTTTCTCCTTTCGGATCATTCACCTTGCATTCAAAATTATCCAGCCCGCAAGCCATGGCCAGCGACATGCCATGCATGTTACCCGAAGGTGTTGTGTATGGAGTATGAATATCCGCATGTGCATCGATCCACACCACGCCCAATCGTTTTTTGGGATGTGCTTTTTTTATCCCGGCAATGGTGCCGTAAGCCGTGCTGTGATCACCGGCAATTACCAATGGAAAATAATCATCAAATAGCTGCTCGTACACTTCGAGGCATACGCGCTCTTCCATAATAAGCACACCGTCTATAAACTTGGCATGGGCATGCTCGGCTCCGTCAAACAGAAGTTCGTTCACATTATCCACCTCCACCGAATCGTATTGCCTGAACAAATCGGATTTCATATCGAGACTGGCAATTTTTATTGCCCCTACTCCTAAACTAGCGCCACGAGTTCCGGCACCGATTTCGGATTTTACCTCAATGATCATGATCTCTTTCACAAAAACAGCAAATTATAGCTTGAATGTATAAACGGTTAATCTCAACAGGCCGCAAATGGCCATTATGCCGATGAAACTTAGTAATCGGGTCGGGGATATGTGCCGTGTCTGGCGGGCACAAAATTCAGATTGAGAAAGTGATTAACCATACGAATTAACGTATTGCAAAGATGGCAAAATTATGTGAATATTGCATCCTTTGGCCAAGCGTTAAAAGTTAACCGTTAGGGTTAATCGTTGGTAAACAAAACGGTCAAAATAGTTTAACTTTTAACGATCCCGATAGCTATCGGACAGATAACAAGTAGATGAAGAGTTACCGTGAGCTGATTGAGCAAACTTTCGAATTCCCACAAAAAGAATTCAAAGTACGCGACCACGAATTGTTATTCAACGATGTGCCTTTGATGGATATCATCAAGGAATACGGAACTCCCCTGAAACTTACTTATCTTCCGCGAATAAGCGAGAACATCCGTTTCGCCCAGGCTACCTTCAACAATGCCCTGGAGAAATTCAAATACAACGGAAAATACACGTACTGCTATTGCACCAAATCATCGCATTATTCTTTCATCACGGAAGAAGCATTGAAGAACGACATTCACCTGGAGACTTCTTCTGCCTACGATATTCCTATTGTACGAAGCCTGTTCGAACGCGGCAAGATTAGCAAGGACACCTACATTCTCTGCAACGGCTTTAAAATGCCGCTGTACACACAATATATTTCCGATTTGCTGAATGACGGTTTCAAAAACTGTATTCCAATCCTCGATAACCTTTCGGAGATTGATGTCTATGAGAAAAATGTGAATGAAAGCTTCAATGTAGGTATACGTGTAGCTGCCGATGAAGAACCCAAGTTCGAGTTCTATACTTCGCGCCTGGGAATTCGCTACAATGATATTATTCCGCTTTACAAAGAGAAGATATCACCCAGCAATAAGGCATCGCTCAAGATGATGCATTTCTTCATCAACACCGGAATTAAAGACACGGCTTATTATTGGAGTGAACTGAGCCGGTTCATCTTCAAATATTGTGAACTGAAGAAGATCTGCGATTCACTCGACTCCATTGATATTGGCGGTGGATTCCCAATCAAAACATCACTTACTTTCCAGTACGACTATAAGTACATGATCGAGCAGATCGTAGAAAACGTAAAGTGGATCTGCGAAAAAAATAGTGTACCCGTACCTAATATCTTTACCGAGTTCGGAAGTTTTACCGTAGGCGAAAGCGGAGCTGTACTGTACTCCATGGTGGATCAGAAACTGCAGAACGACAAAGAGCTGTGGTACATGATTGATGGGTCCTTCATTACTCACCTGCCGGATGTGTGGGGTCTCAATCAGAAATACATTCTCCTGGCCATCAATAAATGGGATGATCCTTACCATAAAGTAAACATGGGTGGTCTCACCTGCGATAGTCATGATTACTATAACTCAGAGGCGCACACCGGAGAAGTGTTCATGCCCATGATCAATGACGAAGAACGTTTATACATCGGGTTCTTCCATACGGGCGCTTACCAGGAATCGCTGGGTGGATACGGTGGAATTCAACATTGTCTGATACCCGCACCAAAGCACGTGCTGATTGACCGGAATGAAAATGGAGAAATCACTACCCGGCTTTTTGCACCGGAGCAATCCAGCGAAAGCATGATTCATCTTCTGGGCTACGAACCGCTTAAGGAACCAGCACCAAAAAGTTAAACGTTATCAGTTAAATGTTAAAAAGGAATACACACTGTATTACTATTAACATTTAACCATTAACTGATAACTGATACTAAAATCCCATTCCCTTTACTTCCTTATAACCGGCTGGTATCTGAAAAATGCCGGAGCTAAGTGATTCTTTTTTTACGTCCGTTACTTCCATGGTCATATTTCCTTCCGGCATAGTCACTTCCGTGCGAAGTGGAACACCATCTATATTTTCATAGAAGAACTGGTTGTCACGCATGCGATGTTGTGCCAGCTTCTTCATATCAATGTCAATTTCTTTCGTAGTCCAGAATACCTGCTTGGTTGCTTTTCCCCTTGGGTCTGTAGATTCTACAATATATTTGGTGCAGGTGTAGTTCAGAATTTTTTTAGTCTCTGAAGTCTTTGTCACTTTGGGTGCGGTGGACGCTGCCTCCGGCTTGTCTGTGCTGGTGTTCATGGGAGTATACGTTTTATTGGCGTGATCAATCCTCACCGATTTATTTTTATCACCCTCATACAGGATTTCCGCCTTATCCATTATACCTCCTTCCATTTTAGTCAGCGTGTTGCCGCCTTTTATCTGAAGGATCATCCCAGTGGGAATCATTGAATTTACATTGCCGCCCTGCATCATTTTCATGGCAGTCTCCATCTGTGTTTTCATCTGAGGATTGGCGTCCATCATGGCTTTCATCTGAGGATCGTTCATCTTGGCCTGCATCTCCTTCATCTGCGCCTGCGTGGCCGGATCATTCAATTTTTTCTTCGCCTCCTCCATTTGTGCTTTCATCTTCGGATCCGTGATTTCCATTTTCATGGTCCATTTAATGGTTCCTTCGAAAGATTGGGAACGGCCGGTGATGACCACCAGGATCAACACCACCATTATACTCAGTTTCTTCATTTGTTGTAGGGGTTTGTTTGCTCAATTAAAGATACAATTCTGACCCTCAGCACCAAATAGCAGGCCAGAATCCGGATTCAGGGCTTCTTCAAAATCAGCCGCGCTGCCTCCAGCAGGTTTTTCACTTCGTAGTCGGCCCGGTCTTCAGGTGGTTCTACTTCATCGCCAATCTGAATGGTGCGTATTCCCAGCTTGCGTGCAGGCACAATATCCCGTCCGCGGTCGCCCACCATCCATGATTTTTTTATATCAATATTAAATTTTGCGATTGCTTTTTCGAACATCAGCGTACCTGGTTTCCGTGCAAGCGAATTGGTTTTAATTACGTGATACGGGCAGAAATAGAATTGATCGATCACATGCTTACTCGCTTCCTGCAAATAAATATGGCAGATCTTCATTTGTGTTTCCGTATAGATGCCTTTCGCAATACCGGATTGGTTGGTGACCACCACGAGCGTATAGCCTGCTTCTTTTAACTGGCAGAGTGCTTCAGGCACTCCCGGTATAATCTTAAATTTCGAAAGAAGATAGGTATAGTTCACATCATCTACATTCAGTACCCCATCGCGATCGAGAAAAACACATTTATTCATGTACCAAATATCCGAAAAAGGATGTTTCCCGAGGGGATGTTTTTACTTAGTTTTGCCGGATACCCGAAGGCACGTGAGCAACGCACTGGTTATCATTCCCACTTACAATGAAAAAGAAAATGTTTCTTTAATTATCGAAACTGTTTTCGCGCTGCCCAAAGATTTCGACATTCTCATTGTAGACGATGGCTCACCCGATGGTACCGCTGATATTGTAAAGCAGCTTCAGACAAATTTTAATACAGCAGAAGAAACAAGGTTATACTTGCTGCAACGTACCGGTAAACTGGGCCTGGGCACTGCGTACATTACCGGCTTCAAATTCGGGATAGAGAAAGGGTATGAGTACCTGCTTGAGATGGATGCTGACTTCTCGCACGATCCTAAAGACCTTACCAGTTTATACTTAGCCTGCTCGGAAGGAGAAAGCGATGTCTCCATCGGCTCGCGCTATGCTACCGGGGTAAATGTGGTGAACTGGCCCATGGGTCGCGTGCTGATGTCTTACTTCGCCAGCAAGTATGTACAGTTTGTTACCGGCATGCCGATACACGATACCACTGCAGGATTTGTATGCTATCGCAAAAAAGTATTGGAAACTATCGTGCTGGACCAAATACGGTTTGTCGGTTATGCCTTCCAGATCGAAATGAAATTTCTTGCCTGGAAGTTTGGCTTTCATCTTACGGAAGTGCCGATCATTTTCACCGAACGCGTTCGGGGCCACAGTAAGATGTCGGCCGGTATTTTTAAAGAAGCTTTCTTTGGTGTGATCCAGATGACGGTGCAAAGCTGGTTCAGAAAGTACATTATTCCTCAGGCCAGTTAGCATCTGTCTTAAAATCCGGTTTACACAAGGCATTAAAATTTACCATTTCAGATTCCGGTAAGTTATCGGAACGACCTACAATCTAAGGACAGGTTCAAATTGTAAATCGTACATTTCAAAATTGTAAATCGAAAGGTAATGCAACCGGAAGAATCACAATCCTTTCTTGCTCCCCTGAAAGGGAAAGTGCTCGCAGCTTTTTTACTGGCCTGTGTTGCTATTGCCATGGCCGTTACTATCACTTATTTCAGTTTCAATGGCTTGCTGGATAAAGTAGACGAGCTCTCTATCCCCAATAACAAACTAAAGGCGCTCAATAGTTTTTTTGAACGCATCACCCGGCTCGATCAGCAGCAACGGGCAGAGGCGATAAAAAATCCAGGTAAATCTTACGGAGCGCTGCTGCGCGAATCCAAGGCGCTCTCCGCTACCCTGGATTCTTTAGAGGCAATGGAATGGGAAGACATACACCAGGCTGAGCGATTAGGAGCCATGAAGCGCATCTTGAATAGACGCGATAGACTGCTGATTGAATACCTGAAACTGAAATCGGATTTTATGCTGAACAGAGAATTCTCCCTACAACTGGATTCCCTTTCCGAAATACTTGTTCAGAACAGACCATCGGCCGACAGCAGTGTAACCACTACGCAAAAGAAAACCACCACCACCACTTACCTTCCGGAAACCGATGAGAAGAAGAAATCTTTTTTCGGAAGAATTTTCGGAAGCAGGAAAAAAGACAGTGCCGAAAATCGCGTAGAGGTAAAGGAAGAGATCAGTATAAAAACCGATACGCTGGCCATTGCAAAGCAAGACAGTGCCATCTCAGAAGTAGGTCGTATTATGAAATCGCTGGACCAGGGGCAACGCAGCCAAACCCGCCAGATGATCCAGCGCGAACTTGACCTGATCAATACCAATATTTATCTGATGAATCAGCTTCTCTCTGTATTACAGGAAGTGGAGAACGAAGAGATCGCATCTATCGAAAGAAAAAATGCCGAGGCAGTTGCGCTGGTGAGTTATAACATTCAGCGCATCGGTGTAGTCATGCTTGTCTTTTTTCTGCTTGCCGCCCTGCTGGCGTTTCTTATCCTGGTGGATATTTCCAAAAGCAATTACTATCGCCTTCAATTGATCAAAGCAAAAGAAGAGGCAGAGGAGCTAAGTAAAGTGAAGCAGCGTTTCCTGGCCAACATGAGTCATGAGATACGAACTCCTTTACAATCCATTATCGGGTTTTCAGAACAACTTAAAAATCCTGCTGTCAACAAAGAAGCCGTGAGTGCGATACAAAGCTCTTCGGAACATTTGCTTCAGGTGGTTAACGAGGTGCTGGATTTCAGTCGCATAGAATCAGATACATTTTCTTTCGAGAATTCCCCCTTCAATCTTGCAGCACTGATTGATGAGGTCACTTCCGTGATTCGTATCAGCACAGAAAAAAAAGGATTACAGCTTACGGTTGTCAATACGAATATGCCCGATACTAATATCATGGGCGATGCATTCCGGCTTCGACAGATATTATATAATCTCCTGGGCAATGCGGTGAAGTTTACCTCTGAAGGTGAAGTGAAGATGGAGACTGAAGTAACAATTGCCAGATATGTAAAATGTGTTTTCAGAATTACCGATACCGGAATTGGCATTGCTCCTGAGAACATCAGCCGTGTATTCGGACAATTTGAACAAGGCAATGTAAATATTCATAAACAATACGGAGGCTCAGGACTTGGATTGAGTATTGTAAAGAAGCTGGTTGACCTTCAGCAGGGGAAAATAGAAGTCACCAGTGAGCAGGACAAAGGCACGACATTTATAGTGAAGTTGTATTTTGACAAGACGACCGCTTCATCTGCTGCTATCAACGAGATGACTACGACTGCACCAGCCACGATCGATACAGGGAGAGTTCTACTGGTCGATGATGATCCGCTCATCTTGCGGTTGTGCAGTCTTATTCTTGAAAACAATAACGTTCCCTTCAAAGCGATTCAACAGCCGGAAAAGATTCTGGCCGAACCACTGCAGGATGTTCACTTCATCTTTCTGGATATACGCATGCCTGGCATCAATGGCATTGAACTTTGTAAATTACTAAGGGAGAAAAAAAAGGATGTGCTGATTGTAGCACTTACTGCTCATGTGTTACCGCAGGAACAATCATCACTATTAGAAAGCGGGTTTGACAGAATTCTATCTAAACCCTTCCGCGAGCAGGATTTGTTAAAGATGCTGGGTATTCATAAAGTAGCACCATTGCCACAAAAGGAAGCCACGGCTATTGATTTGTCGGCCCTCAGAAAAATGACCATGGGCGATGAGGAACTTCTCCAATCGGTACTTGCTCAATTCATGGAAGAAACACAAGCGAATGCCACCGAGCTCGAAAAGCAACTGAAGGCAAAGAACGCTAAAGTAGTCAGGGAAATTGTTCACCAGCTTTCCGGCAGAGTAGGTCAGATGGGTGCTACTGATTTATCAAGGCAGTTTCGTCACCTGGAAACAGAACTGGATAAAGGAAAAAGCACAGAAGAGATCATAGAGAAAATGAAGCAGACCCTTGCCGGATTAGGCGATGTGCTTGCCGACATTCAAAAAGAAATTGCACATAACACCTAAATACATTTCAGTGTTTGTAATGCGAAACGCATAGGCTGAATACCAATTGCTGGAGTAGACAGGAATCCTGTTATCACTCAATTTTGTATTTCTCCATTTTTAAATACAGCGTTTTACGGTCGATATTTAAAAGACGGGCTGCCTTCGATTTATTATATTTTACTTCATGCAGTGTTTTCACAATCAGCTCACGCTCCTGCGTTTCCTGCATCGCTTTCAGGTCATAAATATTCTCATTCTTCTTCTCGACCTTTTGTTTACTGATGGACGAAAGCATTTCGGAAGGCAATGTGCTTACATCGATACTATCGCCCGGGGTTAAGAGCACAGCACGTTTAATGATATTTCTTAACTCACGAAGATTGCCGGGCCAGTCATACGATTTAAAAATACGAATCATTTCAGGAGAAAATCCTGCAGCAGGCCGTTGCAGATCTTCACTGGCCTGCTTCCTGAAGTAGTCGATAAATTCGAGAAGATCCTCTTCGCGCTCACGCAACGGAGGTACGCGCAGTTTGAATTCATTGAGGCGATGGTATAAATCTTCACGAAAAGTGCCGGTCTTCGTTTTTTCAAACAGGTCATCATTGGTTGCGGTGATGATGCGCACATCTACCTTTACTTCCTTGTTGCTTCCTACCGGCTGAATAATGCGCTCCTGAATAGCCCGCAACAATTTAACCTGAACTTCATACGACAGATTTCCAACTTCATCCAGAAACAACGTTCCCCCATTGGCTTCTTCAAACTGCCCTCGCTTATCATTCAGCGCACCTGTAAACGAGCCTTTTATATGACCGAACAATTCGCTGGCGGCAAGCTCTTTGGAAAGCGCTCCGCAATCTACAGCTACAAACGGTTCGTCTGCTCGTTTGCTTAGCCGGTGTATGGATTGAGCTACGTTTTCCTTACCGGTTCCGCTCTCACCTTCGATGATTACTGTGAAATCGGTAGGCGCTACCAGACGGATATGTTCATATAAATGTTTGGACGAGGCGCTGTGGCCCTCTACCAACCCGGAAGACTTACGTGTGGATGTTTTAACCTTGACTATTTTATCAGGGCTGGGCTGAAGAGATTGCCTGAGCAGCATCAATAGCTCTTCCGGATTGATTGGTTTGGTAATGTATTCCATCGCACCAGCTTTCATCGCTTTCACGGCTGTGCGGATATCAGAAAAGCTCGTCATAATAATCACCGCAGTGGTGGGCGATACTTCTTTTATACCCTCCAGCACTTCCAGCTCCTGGGTATCCGGCAGGCGGTAGTCCAATAACACCGTATCAAATTTTTGTTCTTTAACGATTCGAAGGCCGTCTTTTCCAGTATGACAAACTTTTACGGTGTGTCCGTTTTTACTTAAAAATCCTTCCAGGATGCGGCTAAAGGTAAGGTCGTCTTCAACTAAAAGTAATGCTGCCATTCGTGGTTTTTATGATGGGTGAAAGAAGGATGAGCTTCTCTGGCCGGTTTGATTACGGCAGTAATCCCTGTTTGTCTTTCACACGCCAAAAGTAAAAAAGAAAAAGCCGGATTCCGATAACTATCAGAATCCGGCTTCCTTCAAAAGGAAAAGACTAAAATTGATTATTCAACAATAGTACCATCCTTTGTGAACTTAAGGGTTTTAGCCTCAGTACCCTTCTTTACATCCACTTCGTAGATATCTTTTGTTTTGTTGTAGAACGCTGAATTAGCGGACCAGCCTTTGTAAGCATCACCACCAAGTGCAGTTTTGATTGCATCAGGAAGTTCTTCTACTTTGATCTTAACTTTTTCATCAGTTTGGGCAGTTGCCGTTTCAGTTGCCTTTGGTGCAGCTTGAGCCTTTGCTACCTGAACAGCACCTACACTCATTACTCCTGCTACAATTGCGAAAATTACTTTTTTCATGATTTAAAAATTTTATGGTTAAACTATTTATTTGATCTGCTGGTAATAGATACAATACGATGCCATTAAAATTAAGTAACTGTATTTCAGCAAGTTGAATATTTGAAGAGTAAATCAACTGTTGAATCATTCCACGGTTCTCACCATAGCTGCGCCTTTATATACACAGCATTACCCAACTACAGTTAATGAGATCATCATGAGCCTTAACGAGAAAGAGGACCCGGTTAGGTCCTCTTTCGTAACATGATTCAAAACAACTTTTAGAAATACTTGCTTGATTAGCTTAAGTCTTTTTCAAGTTCATCGATTCTTGGCTTGGCATCTTCTTTACCTAAAGAGTAGGCTCTTTTATAAAGCTCAAGCGCTTCGCGTTTTGTTTCTTTCTTCTTACGGGGAGCAAACTGTGTTCTTGAAGCCGCCAATTCCAAAGCCTGTCCTTGCTGGAAGTAAAGATCAGCTTGCGTATTAATAGAAGTTCTGTTGATATCTTCCACTTTAGTTTCGAGAGCAGCGATATTTTCTTCTCTTACTTTAATTACTTCTGTGTTCGAAGTGATAACAGAATCTCTCAGGGAAACGGTTTTAGCCAACATTTGGTTTTCACCACGCATCGTTTCCACTTCCTGTTGCAGCGCAGTTAACTGCTGTGAACTCGTTTCAAGATCAGTCTTCAGCTTAGCCACCATAGATGAATACGAGTGGGACGCTGATTTACTTTTCTTTAATGAAGATTCAAGTTCTACCAGCTTAGTTTGTGTCTCTTTAATATAAGCGTTCAGGTTTTTCATACGGCCGGTGTAATCCGTGTAGCGGGTTCCTTCCACTACACCTTCTCTTAACATCAGCCGGTTGGTTTCAATGGAATCGAGCATTACGCCAACTTCCTGAAGCATCTGTGCAGTTTTTTCACCTTCCTGAATTTCAACCTGCAGAGAATCAACTTTAGCTTTCAGTTCTTTATTCTCTTTTACATTACAGCTCGCCAGCATCGTTGCTGCAGCTAAACCGAGTACCACTTGCTTTATCATAGTTTTATAATTTTAAAATTTGGTTTTGACAGGTAATTGCAAAACACGGGCTCGGCTACAGGTAACATTACCGAAAAGACAGAAAACAGCGTTATCCCTTCAATTTCGAAGGAAAAATAATTTCCGGAGAGAATTTACAACTTGTATCCGCTCTAAAAATCGTGTAAAAATTCCACACAATGAGGAAGATTTTTAATCAAAACGGATGGCTTTTATGGGACTGATACGGGAAACGATCCGTGTAGGAACAAGGAGTACCAGTGTAACCAGAGCAAAGACAAGCACATTCAGAAACAGAACGGCTTCCCAGTTCCATCCTACCGGAACGTAGCTCATATAATAATCGCGGGGATTGAGTTTAATAAACTTGAATTTGTTCTGAAGATAGCATGCGCCAAGGCCAAGCAGGTTTCCGAAAAACAGTCCTTTCAAAATCAGGTGGACACCATTATATATAAAGACGGAGCGGACCAGGGCATCTCTGGCGCCCAGGGCTTTTAGCATACCCACCATTTGGGTGCGCTCCATTACCAGTATCAGCATCACTGAAATGATATTGACACAAACTACAATGAGAATGATCACCAATAGAATGGTTACCTGGCGGCTGATCAATCCCAGCCACTCAAATACCTGCTGATACGTATCGCTGGTTTTTTCAATATAGAGATCATAATCCATGCTTTCGCCTATAATGGATTGGGCTTTGTCCGTGGCTGCCTGTTCAAAATCAAAGGAAAAAGGTAATTGTACTGTTGAGAGCAATTTGTCAAAAGAACTCATTTCCGAATTCCATATTGCCTGATAGTTGTCATTGAGGTAAGAAGAGAAAAGAGCCGAACGATTAAATTTGTTTACATCAATATAGATCTGCATTCCGCCAGCCACACTGTCAGCCCAGTCATTCATACGGCTGATGAGGCGGATGTCTCCGATGATAATCCGGTTATCGAAATACTCCGAAAGGTTGGTTTCATATAGTCCAACTACTTTGAGCTTGCGTGTACGCGGAGGGTTTTGAAAAAAATGAACAATTAACTCCTGCCCTGTTTTGATCTTAAGCTTATCGGCAATGGTTTTACTCAAAACAATTTCATGCGAATACCCCGAATCAGTAAGATGGAGAAATTCGCCCTCCACCATATTCTCTTTAAAGCGATTATAATCAAAACTCTGCCCCACTCCTTTGAACATCACACCTAATACTTCGTCTTCCGTTTTAATCAACCCCGGCTTGTGTGCGTACTCCTGAATATGATCGATGAACGGAAATTTTTCCGGGTGATTATAAAGTTCGGTGTTAAAGATGAAAGGCTCTTCTTCCATCGAATTGTTCATGGTGATTTTGGTGACAATCAAATGGGAGCTGAAGCTGTACATTTTATTTTTGATCGTGGCCTGAAAGCCCTGCATGATCAGGAAAGAAATAATAGCAGCGCCAAGACCGATGGCGATGGTAACTATAGCGATCGTATTGATCGTGGAGGAAAAGCCTTCTTTCTGCTCGCGGCTGATTCTTTTTGCTATGAAATAGGAGAGGTTCAACCGATTGGCTTAATTTTGGATTGATCGAAGACCAAAATAAACAGAAAATGATCAGGTTTTGTACACTTATTTTTATTTTATCCTCTGCCTGGTGCAATGCTCAGGTCTCCTTGGCAAGGCCGGGCATCGAACAAATGGATGTTTATCTTCCTCTTCTTGAGAAGAAACGCGTGGCATTAGTGGTGAATCAAACTTCTACCTGGGGAGGTATCCATCTGGTTGACTTACTTAAAAGTGTAAAAGTAGATATCAAAAAAATATTAGCTCCTGAACATGGCTTTCGCGGCACGGCCGATGCAGGAGAAAAAGTGAGTGATAGTGTTGACCCTACGACAGGAATACCTGTGGTTTCTCTATACGGCAGCAACCGGAAACCAACGCCTGCTCAACTGGCCGATATTGATGTGGTGGTGTTTGATATTCAGGATGTGGGTGCCCGTTTCTTCACTTATATCAGCACCATGCATTTAGTAATGGAAGCCTGCGCAGAAAACAATAAGAAGCTAATCATCCTTGATCGCCCTAATCCCAATTCGTATGTGGACGGACCTGTGAAAAGCCCGGACCTCAAGAAAAATTTCCTGGCCATGCATCCCATACCCATCACTCATGGGCTTACCGTAGGAGAATATGCTCAAATGATTAACGGAGAGGGCTGGCTCGAAGGCAAGAAGAAATGCGAACTGGAGATTATCAAGTTAAAATTCTGGGCGCACATCGATACCTATTCGATAAAAATAAAACCATCGCCTAACTTGCCGAACGATCATGCCATTGCCATGTATCCGTCTACTTGCCTGCTGGAACAGACTGCTGTGAGTGTAGGGCGCGGAACACTAACGCCATTTGAAGTACTGGGAAGCCCTGACCTAAAAAACATGCCGTACGAATTTACACCTGCCGATATAAAGGGAATGGCGGTCGATCCTCCTTATGAAAACCAGCTCTGCTATGGACTTGACCTGCGCAATGAACCTGCCCCGCGAAAAGTTTCATTGAAGTACCTGATCGATATGTATAAGATCTATCCCGATAAGGAGAAGTTCTTTGGAAAAAACTTTGACAACATTGCGGGCAACAGCATTCTTAAAGAACAGGTGAAGCAGGGAATGACGGAAGAACAAATCCGGGAAACCTGGCAGAAAGACCTGAATGCTTATAAAGAGATGAGAAAGAAGTACATGTTGTACCCGTAATCAATCACAATGATCAAGATTGTAAATTTATTCTATAGAAATTGGTATAAAATTTCTTCAAAAAAGAAGATAGTGGTTCACAAAGAGTTGGATAAGCCTAATGAATCGAGAGGAGAGAAGAAAAAGAAGTTAACCGATTTCTACGGAAAAATGCCTGGTATCTATAACAATGGGTTGACCTATCAAAAAAAAGTAAGAAATGAATGGTGATCGTTATCTGGGCTGCTACAAAAACATTCATTGCTCTTAACAAATGACAAAATCTGAAAAAGTAACGGACATTATTAAGTTGCTGGATAAGTACGAACCTGATCCTGCCATACCTTTAGATCATAAGGATGCCTATACGCTTTTAATTTCTGTTCTGCTTTCGGCACAGTGCACGGATGTTCGCGTAAACAAAACAACCCCGTCTCTTTTTAAACTGGCGGATAATCCATTCGATATGGTGAAGCTGAGTGTGGAGGAGATACGTGAGATCATCAGACCCTGTGGACTTTCGCCCATGAAGTCAAAAGGGATTTATGGATTATCAAAAATCCTGATTGATAAATACAATGGCGAGGTTCCCAATACTTTTGAAGGACTGGAAGAGCTGCCCGCTGTAGGGCATAAGACAGCATCCGTAGTGATGACTCAATGGTTTGGCATACCTGCTTTCCCTGTAGATACTCACATTCACCGCCTGGCGTATCGCTGGGGCCTGACTAATGGAAAAAGCGTGGAGCAAACAGAAAAAGATCTGAAGCGGCTTATTCCCGAAAAGAAATGGAACAAGGCGCATCTTCAGTTCATCTATTTTGGCCGCGAATATTGCCCCGCACGTGGCCATGTGTGGACGACCTGCCCGATTTGCAAAAAGTATCTGCGCAAAGAGTTAAGAGACTGATCTGATATCAAACCGACTGCCTGTATATTTTAAGAAACAATAGAGGAAGGAATCCAAAACTAAAAATAGTTACTCCCGCTATGAACAAAAACTCAGCCGGAGGTAATACATACATGATCTTGAATAATAATGCAGCGACAACAGCCACTGCACTTAATCCTCCCAAAGTAAATTGCCATTTTTCATACACAGTATTAACACGATCTGATTTAAAGCGATCATACATGTAAAGCGGAAGAAACAGCAGGATAAAGGCAAAGAATCCAAAATTAAGAAGCTGCTCACCACCTGGCATATGCAATAGTTTAAACATCACACCCATACTCAGACCGATAGTGGCTGATAGTCCGATTACATACATTAATTTTTTCATAATAATTGTTTTAGCGTTTAACAAAGACACTGTTTCCTGTTGAATTTTCTCTAATCCTTCGGGAGCTAATTCATGAATCGCTGCCTGCAATGCCATTTCAAAATCGATTCCTTGCGCTATCCGATCTTCAACTGCGCAGCAAAGATGATCAAGTACGTCATCGTAAAGCGTATAGAGCGTGATCTTACTTTCACCAATCACATTGCGGATAATCCCGATTTGATGAGCAGCTAAACTCATGTCTTTTTCAGGTCAGGAAAAACAATTCGGTTCATGGTGTCCATAAAATCTTTCAGCTCTTTTACATAAGCCGTCTTTTGCTGCTTCCCTTGTGGGGTGATGTAGTAATACTTGCGAACCCTGCCTCCAGCCAACTCCTCCTTGAAAGAAAGAAGACCATCACTGGTCATTTTCTGTAAGGCAGGATAAAGTGACCCAT